>Ga0111538_10003474_pt1 | contig 22010 bp, 22 predicted proteins | sample SoiMethybrSBSTD1_FD_79669 | JGI IMG/M metagenome (GOLD analysis project Ga0111538, IMG submission 79669) | Bulk soil microbial communities from a Populus tree surrounding site in Tennessee, USA - Soil MetaG P. TD hybrid SBSTD1 (version 2)... | ecosystem: Environmental > Terrestrial > Soil >... | reverse complement strand
GCGGCAGCGGCTTCGGCGCGCAAGGCGTCGAAATCGATCTCGACAGTCGCCGTCTCATACGGCACCTCCGCCGATGTCGACGGGCGCACCATCACCACAAGCAAGGCCGCGAAAAAGGTCAGAACGGCGGCCATTGCCAGAATTCGTACAGACATGGTCAAGCTTCCTGCTCGACCCCTCCCCCTGAGACCGCGTTATACCGGGCAGGCATTGAAGCCGCGCCAAGCTGGGCGCCCCGCTTGGACGCAACATGTTAGTCACATTTTAACCCGCGGCCGGCGCCGGCAAGCGCCGGTTTGGCCTGATATTTCAGGCCTATTTGGCCGGAACGACCAGCGAGTAGCGGGCGTCTGCCGCAAGGCATTCTGCGACATGCGTAAGAACTCAATCTACGATGTCCAGCGGCCCCGCGCCTTCAAGGATCGTCTCTGGCAACGGGGAATCTTTTCGGAATTTTTCGCACCCCGCTGAGGCGACGGGTTTGCGTTTCGGTTGGGCCTCCTCCCGGATTTCTATCAATCGAACCGCGGCGCGCCCGTCCGCGGCGGCCAGTAGAGATTTCGGGAAAGGGGCCACGATAGCGAAATTTTGCGAGAACTAGCAGTGATCCGGATGACCCTTATAAACCGGTGGTTTTGTACAACCGGGACCACAACATAAATTCATGGTTCATTTACTACTCGATAAGAATCGCGGCTTTTACTGGGGGCATGAGACATTGCCTAACGTGCCAACATATCAAACGTTCCGAGATCGACCGGCGCCTCGCCGCCGGCGAGCCGGCAGCGCACGTCGCGCGCGACTATGACCTAAACCCGTCGAGTCTGCACCGGCATCGGAAGAATTGCCTCAAGCTGCCTTCATCCAATGCAATGATGAAGGAGGCTGCGCAAGGCACCGCGGCGGTTGCGCTGTTGCCGTCCAAAGAAAGCCTCGGCAGCGCCTAGACGGATTTACAGGCCAAGATTGATGCGATCGTTGCCGAGGCCCAGCAGGGATCGCTCAATGTCGCTATCTCGGGGCTCAACTCAATTCGACAAACACTGGACAGTCTTGCGCGACTGGCGGGGTGGTCTCTATCAGAACTCGTAACCCCGCTTTTTATCGAGCGAGAGCGGGCCCGCACCGTTCACCAAATAATAAAACGAAATGAACAAGATCGTGAGTGGGTATTCGCACCCGCCCCTGAACCACGTAAAGCCTGACGTCACTGACGTATAATGCACCGCGAACAGCATAAAGATAACCACGGCGAACGCCGCCGGACGCACGAATAATCCGAGCACCAGCAGCACGCCGCCGAATGTTTCAACGTTGGCGATCAGGTAGGTCAAGAACAGCGGCGTCGGATAGCCAAACTTGTCGAGCAACTGCGCGGTTCGCTCAATTCCCGTACCCCCGAACCACGCAAAAAATTTCTGCAGACCGTGCACGACCAGAATGACGCCGAGCCCGGCGCGCAACAGCAACTCTGAATAAGGTGCCAGCAACTCGTATGTTTTGCCGAGGGCAGGAATGTAGAGGCGCGATTTGGATAACATTTTCCCGTTGAGGTTTGTTGCGCACCGTTCGCGTGACATCAGTCGCCGGGCCAATTTTGCGCATCCGCTGAACGCTGTGCGGCCTGCCCAGCGAACAATTCGCGAAGCTTCACCTTGGGACACAAACACATTGCCGTAGCGGCAACCGAGGGCGTGCCGGTCCGGTCAACAAGCCAACTTATAGCCGGGGTCAGGATTGGGATGGCACGGAAGGCCCTTCAGACTAGGGTGGTTCTTCAACACCTCCTGCACGTTTACCTGCGGACGGTCTTTAAGAGCCTGAACGCAATCGATCACGTATTGCCGTCTCTCCAGCAATTTGATCTTTTTAGCCTTCGCCTCTGACTTGCAGGAAGCGATCGCTGCCTTGAGCAAACGCTGGTCGGCTTTCGACAGTTTCTGTGCCTGGGCAAAGGCAGGCATCATTGAACCGCCCGCAAGGAACGCTATCGCGACAATGCCCACGGACAACTCTGTGGCGAAACGAGAGCCGATACGAAACATGGCCATCCCCTTTGTTACGTCGGCGCGACAATTATGCGCTTTTGCGAAGCCAGAACAAGAGAAAGCTCACTATCCTAACTGCACGGTCCCGGTGCAAGAGCCGATCTCCGCTAGGGGACAATAGCCGACATTCCGTCACTCGATCACGCACCGGCGAGCTGTTGCAGAACAATGGCGAACTGCCGGTCACTTCGCAGCAGGCGGTGACAGCGGCGGTAAAGTCGGCGGTGGCGGAATGTCGACAACTGCAACGGTCGGTTTGAAGCTTGGGTCGCGCACGGCAATCTGTCCTTGGCGAGCGAAATTAATCGACTCCCCAAGAATACGAGCCGCCTCCTGCGGTGCATGGAAGCCAGTCGAGTTCTCGGCTTCGATGAAGTCGAGATAGAACTGTGCGCGGCGTTGCAGATACAACGCCGTCTTGAGATCGTCGTTGGACTTTCCCGCGGCCTTGGCTGCCTTCAGGTCGTCGATCAATCCTACGAGAGCGGCCATCGCATCCTGACGCAATTTCCAGTGCCTATCCTGTATTTCCTCAACGCGATTTTTGAGCTCTTGCTCGGTGATCTTCGCGTCGTGCCTCTGGTGGCAGCCGAGGCAAGCGTTCTTGACATTGAGCATCGGACTTCGCACCCAGTGGTCGCTTACCGTCGCCTTTTTGTACTTCATCTGCGGCATGTGGCAGTCGGAGCACGTAACGCCGGAGCGCGCGTGAATGCCTTGGCTCCAGACCTCAAATTCCGGATGCTGAGCCTTGAGCGCAGGAGCGCCGGTGTCTTTGTGCGTCCAGTCGCGGAAACCAATCTCGTCGTAATAGGTCTGGATATCGTCAATCTTCAGGCCCTTCGCCCAGGGATAAACCAGCCGCCGCTCGGTACCCTTGAAATAATATTCCACGTGGCATTGCCCGCAGACGTAGGCGCGCATCTCGTTATGTGTGGCCTGCTTGTTGACGTCGTAGTCCTTGATACCTTGCGACGCCTTGAAAGCCTTGATGCCTTCGATGAACGCCGGCTTGGTGACGCGCAATCGCAATGTGCGGGAATCGTGGCAGTCAATGCAGGACACCGGATGCTTCACCAGCTTGCGTGCTTCCGCATAGGGCATCTGGTTGACCTTCTCGAAGCCCTTGGTGATGTCGCCGTCTCCCAACTTTTTGTACGCGACATAGGTTGAGGCATGGCAATTCATGCACGCGCCGGGTTGCGCAGCGACCACCTGACGTCTGGTATAGGTCTGGTCCTCCAGCATGTAGGCGTGGCCGCGTTCCTCGCGGAAATCCTCAGCGAAGGCATAGCCCTGCCACATCGCCTTGAGGCCCGGATCCTCCTCGACTTTCGACTGGCTGACGATGCTGCGCGGATCGCCCTGCTTAGGCGAGTGCGGCAACGCTTCGCTGCCGCCATATTTGGTCCTCGTCGTGTCGACGGTTTTCAGATAGAGCTCGTACTGCAGCGGGAAGGCTTTTCCCCAGATCGCCGGGTCGTCCGCATTGTCATCGATGGGATAGGGCAACGCTGCAAGCGCCAGCGTGGCAGTTGCCATAGCATAGAAATGCAAAGGCTTGCGCATAGCACATTCTCTGAGCAGCTTCGAAAAACCTAAGGACGCAAACTTTAAGACGATTGAGTAAAGCGCCCTTGATCTAGATCAACATGTCTCAAGACCTTACCGCCTAGGTCAGTAGCCGTCTCTATTGGGTCAAAAAGCAGACACATGCGGTGCAAACTGAATGTCCGCTCGAGCCCTAGTACCGGGCCGAATTTGGTCGTTCACGTGCCGAGAACAATCGCACCGGGCAAGTTCTTTTGTATTCGCCGTGCTATGGAACAGGCTCGTGGCCGCCTACTCCTGAAGCCGTCGCGGTTCTGCATCAGACACCGATAGTCGGCTTTCAAATAGTTGCGCCGTTTTTTCCACACGCTCGGCGTACGCCACCATTTTTCGACCCAGATGGGTGAGCTTATAACCGGTTAGCGAACGCGAAACGAGCCGACGACCTAGCCTGCGCTCAAGTTCATCCAATCTTCGGCGAACTGTCGAGCGATGAACGTTCAAAGCTTTCGCTGCCCCAACGGTGCTGCCATGGCGCGCGACGGCCAGAAAATATTTCAGATCATTCCAATCAAACATCGTCAACTACCCGCTGTCATTCGCGTGTGCTCAGATGGGAGACTCCTGATAGTCCTCGAAATTCTGTGCAGGCTAATCTCAACTGTCGAATATCATGGAATCTGCGCTGCGATATTGAGTAAATCAAACGCACGCGCCCTTGAGAATCTTGTCCACATAGATCGCGCTTTGCCGGTTCAATTCTGCAAGATTGACCCCGTACGCGATCAGGTCTCCAAGCTCCACGAACTCGCGCGAGTTGAGCATTGCCGGCAGCCTGTTCTTGGCGGCAAGCTCGACGAGGCGTTTTCGCTCAAAAAACAACATTAGACTGGGTAGTGGCAGCAGCGCCTCGGCACCCCTTCCGGCAATAGTGGAAAATGCCCGTTCCAGGTCATCTCGGCTGCGCACGTCCACAAACTCAAGCTTGATGTTCAGGTTTGCGCCGGCGTCCCTGGTCTCCTTCAGCATATCGGCGTTCGTGCGATCGGTGAAAGCGGTTGAGTGCCAAAGGACAGCCACCTGGGAAACCCCGGGAAGTAATTGCTTGAGAATAGTCAGACGCTTCGGAACGAGTTCATCGATGCTCAGTCCACACAACCCACCGCCTTGAGCCAGGCGTCCACCACCTGTGACCTTTCCTCGCCAGGACTAAGCGGGAAATTGGCAAGGTTTGGCTTGTTCTGCTGTAACCAATGCAAAAATGTTAGGCTCGCGAGCGCACCAGTGGCATATTCGGGATGTTGCAATGCCCATCGTTTCCACTCGCGCAGAGCGTCCCGCCGAAATTGCTCTCTCCCATCTGACATAATTAGCTTTGCCCCGTGTTGAATTTCCGGATACGGGGACCAATAGTCTTGTGTAACCGGTCGGGGACGGAAACGCCGTAGTCGCGTTTGAGAATTTCAACGACGTGCTGCACCTGTCCTCTCGTACCGTTGTGACGTTGCTCGCTCCGCATTGTCGCGATTGGCTCGTAGAGGTACTCGATCACAATTTTTTCGTTTCCTATCGGTTTATCCATACATGTCAGATTAACAAAACAATAAAAGCCCGCAACGCGGAAAGGCAGGAACGTTGGACCTTGGTCGTCGCATAAGGGTTGGCGGTCATTGTGCCGAGCGCACCAGCGAGTATCGACTATCGGCCGAAAGACATTCGGCCTGCGGCAAACCGAGCTCCTTACGCACGATGTTGGTGCCGAGCACCATCGACACGATCTTGTAGTAGGCGTGCCGCCGGCTCATGCCTTCGCGGCCCATGCCGCAATCGGAGGACAGAACCAGGCGCTCGACGGGGATGTGCTTGAGGGCGCGACGAATGTGTTCGGCAATCTCCTCGGGCCGCTCGACCTGCAGCGAGTGGTGATCGATCACGCCGATGCAGATCTTCTTGTCGGTGATGATCTTGCCGAAGGCCTCGAGATCCATGCCGCCTGCGCTCGCCGACTCGAAGGTGACTACGTCGGCATCGACCTTGTTCAGCATCTCGAGGGCATTCTTATAGCTTTGCACGTCCTTGAACATGCGCTGCTGCGAAGGATTGCCCCAACAGGTGTGACACCACACTTCGGTTTTCGCACGCAGGCCTTTGACGGTCCGGTTGAACACCTCGACACTGAATGCCGGATTGATTACGTCGTTGACGATGTTGCGGACCGCCAGAAGGTGGATTTGCGGCTCTTCGAATTGAATGACCGGGCAGCCGGCATCGGCAAGATCGTGTAGTTCCGCGTTCAAGGCGTCGGTAATCGCGAGAATGCGATCTTTCAGCGACTTGTAGTGTCTGTCCTGCACGGCGAAGGCGATCAGCTCCGGCCCGATGGTGCCAAACTTGACCGGCTTTTTGGTCATACGCTGCGCCACCTTGAACATGGCGGCATATTGCAGATCGCCGCGCGTCACCGGTCCGATGATGCTGGGCATCACGCGTGATTCAAGGTAGTCGTGCAAAATGTGGCCGGGCGGAAATCCGAGGCCACCCTGACCGGCCGGGATTGGCTGCGGGTTGCGATCGAACCCGCCCATGTGCCGCGGCGGATAGTTGGTCCAGCTTTGGCCGCCGACGTCGGAGTCGAAATGCGCATCACCGTCGGTGACAATGTCGAGGCCGGCAATTTCCTGCTCGTGCAGATACAACGACACCGTATCTACATATTGTTCACGGAATTGGTTATTCACCATCGCATCGAGGAAGCTGCGCGAACCAAGATTTTGGGTGTACCAGCTCGGCCGCGGCAGCGAGCCGGTGATCGTGGTCGGCAGCATGATGTCTTTGGTGGCACGAAGCATGACAGGCATCTCCCCGGAGTGGCTTTTTCGTTGGTCGCTAGTTTATGTCTGCGGCACGCCGCTTGGAAACCATCTTCGTCAATTCATCGCATGAGACATGGACAAAACGGGCACCGCTGCCCACTTATGATGGGCAGTTTTCATGCTGTGCCAAAATCTCTGCTATAGTGACTGCATGAGCAAAAGCCGCGACAGCTACATCATCCGGCCTAATCCGCTCGATCCACGGCTGACCGAGCGGGTCGTCGGCGTCGATCAGACCGGAGCTCGCATCGAGACGTCTGTCACCGTCGAGCGCGCGCTGACGATTTTCCTCAACAGCCAGGAAATCGTAACCGCCATGACGATCAACGATTACCCTGAATATTTGGCAATCGGGTACCTGCTCAACCAGCACATGTTGTTGCCCGACGATGTAGTGACGGGCGTCGACTACGACGAGGAACTCTCGGTTGTGGTCGTGCGCACCAAGCGCAAAACCAACTACGAGAAGAAGCTGAAAAAGAAGGTGCAGACCTCCGGTTGCGCGCAAGGCACCGTTTTCGGCGACCTGATGGAAGCGCTCGAGAACGTCACATTACCGAAGGCCGAGCTGCGGACCTCGTGGCTCTATGCCCTCACTCAGAAGGTCAATACGACGCCGTCGCTCTATCTCGAGGCGGGCGCCATTCACGGTTGCGTCCTCGCGCGGCGCGACGAGCCGCTTGTCTATATGGAAGACGTCGGACGCCATAATGCCGTCGACAAGATCGCGGGATGGATGTTCCGGGAAAAGGTGTCCGCCGCGGACAAGATTTTCTACACGACCGGCCGACTCACCTCGGAAATGGTGATCAAGACCGTGCGCATGGGAATTCCGATCCTGATTTCACGCTCCGGCTTCACCGCTTGGGGTGTCGAGCTTGCGCGCAAGGCGAACCTGACGCTGATCGGCCGCGCGCGCGGCAAGCGCTTCGTTGCACTCGCCGGCGAAGACCGGATCGTTTTCGATCAGGATCTCGCTTACGTCGAGGAAGAAAGCGCCAAACACCGGCGTAAGGCCGCCGTGCATGACGACTGACCATCCACCGACTTTTGGCCTGGTGCTCGCAGGCGGGCTCGCGCGCCGCATGGGCGGCGGCGACAAGGCCCGCATCGAGATCGGTAGCGTCTCGATCCTCGACCGCGTCCTGGCGACTTTATCCGCCCAGTGCACCGGCATCATCATCAACGCCAATGGCGATCCAAAACGTTTTGCCGACACGGGATTGACGGTCGTGGCCGACAGCGTCCCGGATTTCGCCGGTCCGCTTGCAGGTATTCTTGCCGGCCTGGACTGGCTCGCCAAGCAGAAGAACGGAATCGAGTGGATCGTCAGCGTGCCGGGAGATTGCCCGTTCCTGCCCGACGACCTTGTCGAACGTCTGCACCAGGCACGGCGTAAGATGGGCACAGGCGTGCCGCTCGCCTGTGCGCGCTCGGGCGAATGGCGTCATCCTGTCGTGGGGCTGTGGCCGCTTGCTTTGCGCGAGGACCTGCGCAGGGCGCTCACCAAAGACGGCATGCGCAAAATCGAGATATGGACCGCGCGGCATGGTGTCGCCATTGCCGACTGGCCGGATCAGCCGGTCGACCCGTTCTTCAACGTCAACACGCCCGAAGATGCGGCCCGCGCCGAGCGCATTGCATTGCAGCAAGCCGGCGCGTGACATTCTTGACCGCGCACGGCGCGTCCGTATCTGATATAGTCCAAGCCTATGGGTTTGGGAGGATGTTCATGAAAGCATTCGTTATGGCCTGTGTGGCGGCCATCGTGATCGCAGTCGTCGGCGGTGTGGCGCTCAACAGCGTGTCGGACTCGTCCTCGAAGGCTTACAGCAGCCCGACCGGAGTCCGCCTCGGCGCGTAAAGGTACCCACCTGGCGACGTCCAAACGGCAAGGCGCGCAGAGGCGCGTGAGCGCTGTTTTGTTTTTGCGAACGCTCGCCGCTTCACTTGCTGTAGTCGTCGGACCTGTAGAGGAAGTGGGAGTAGTAGGGATCACTCAGCGTCCACGGAATGTAGTCGAGTGCCCTTCCGGGCTCGACTTCGGTTATCGCCGGTGCCGCAGGTGCCGGTTCAGCGACAGTTTTCTTGCCTGCCGTCTTTTCCTTTTTCGGCACCTTGTGACCGTTCGCTACGTATTCTTTTCCGAAAGCGGTAAGCGCACCGCCGCCCGCGGAGCTTGTGTGGCAACGGCCGCAGGATAGGCCCGTCTTTTCAGTGTATGCTTGCAGCGCCCCCGCGGGTTTAGACGCGGCGAACGCCACCGCGCCGGCAATCGCCAGCGCCGCGGCCAATCCAAGTACGGACCCCGGTAACGGTTTCGGCCTGGATTCCTGTCCACAATTCGTCATTGGCGATTCTACCACCTGAGAATGAGCGCGGCGCCCAGCAAGTGCGCATTGTAGTTTGGATTGGCACCGGCAAGCCAAACCATAGCGCCCGTGCTGGCCGAGGCCGGAAACATATACGGCTGCATGTCGTTGATCTGCCAGTCGTTGACGCTGTTGCTTTCCCAGGCGTAGCGCCCCCTGATCAAAGCGTCGCCCGTCCATCCCATCTGGCGCACGAAGCCCCGATCCATCTTATAGGTCAACTGCGCGTCGAGACGCTGGAACGTGACCTTCGTGTCCGGATAGTTCGGATTGGGCGCCGAATTCGGATCGGCATTAGGCACATAGCCATTGTAGAAGAACGGAACGGTGGTCCACGACCCATTCGACAGGGAATAGACGTAGCTCAGTTTCAGATCGAGCTTGTCTTCGATCAGCACCTGTTTGAGGGCCGCCGTGATGGTCTGGGTGCGGTCCTCGAGGTTCGAGTCCCACGTCGAGGTGGCGTCTCCGGTGGTGCCGCTGCCGCCGATGATACGCTTCCTTGCGTGGTCATAGGTGTAAGACACCATGACTTGGGTACGGCGCGTGGGTGCCCAGACAAGTTCTGCGCCGGCGTTCCAGGAATTGTCCTCGAGAATTCCGAGGTCGCGCGCCACGAAGGGGTCCGTCTGATAGTCGCGCCGGACCAGGCCCCCGAACGGTGAAATTATGACTGTCGGAACAACGACGACATCGACCTGGAATTTGCCGAGGGCTTGATTGCGGTTGGCCAGCTGCGGACTGCGGTAGTGTTCGTTCCAGCCGCCGCGCAGGCTCTGCTGCACCGCGTTGGTGTATTCACCGTACCTGCGCTCCGAATACTGCACGCTGCCGCGGGCCGTTAGCCAGCTGTTCAGCTTGTATGTCGTGTAAAGCTTGCCGATGTTTTCGGCCGTGTGGTCGGCATCGTTCCACGACCACGCGTACCTTTCGTAGCCGTATTGCGCGCCGGTCGTCAGTCCGCGCAACGGCGTCCAGATCAACTCGGCAAGGCCATTCTGCTTGGTATAGGAAACAGGAATAGCGATCTTGGGCTCGGTTGTATCAATAGCGAAGTCGGTACCGACCCATGTGCCAAAGAACTGCGCCGGTGTGCCGTTGTCATAGTTGTAATAGCGATACCCAAGCTTCGATTTCAGCGTGGGCGTGATCTGTGTCGTTACAACGTTATTGCTCAATACCGTATTGATGCTGCCGTTCAGGCTCGTGAAGGGCAGCGCGGCCGTGCTTGTCGCCGGCTGGCCGTTGACCGAGCCTACGAATCCATTAGCCGTAAAGGGCAGGTACGAATCGTTCTGCCGCATCATGGTGTAAGAGGTCGTGCCCATATAACGGCTTTTCCCGGGCAGATCCGCACCAATCGTTGCGGTGACGGCATTGGCATTGTTGTCGGGCCAAAGCCCCATCCGGCCAAATGCCGGTTGCGGCGGTGACGTCGGAGGATCAAAGAAGGGATTGTCGATATCGTAGGAGCCATCGCCCCGATAGATCGATCCGTTGTAGGCCAGCTTCACGTTGAATTTCTTGTCCCAGGGCGAAGTGCCGGCGTATTCGCCGTTGACCCCAAAGTTCTGTGTAGAGTCGTTCACCGGCGCGGGCGCTTCCGCGACGGTGCCGCTGCTCGAATTGGTGAAGTTCACGCCCTGGGCCTGCGTGCCGTGGCGGTGCATGTGCGAATAATCGGCCCTGATGTCCCAGGCATCCGTTGGGGTCCACCGGTATTCGACCGCCGCGGTGTCACGCCTGATCCCGACATCGGTCTGGTGCACATTGGAATTAATGATGCTCTGAACGGCGGGGCCCGGCGCCGCAAGGTCCAGCGAGGTGCTCAAGCCAGTCGGCAGGGTCAGGTTATTGGTGCCAACCCCGTTGTAGAGGGTCAGGGCGCTGGTGCTGTAGATATGTGGAGTCTGATCCCACTGGAAATTGAAATAGTGCTCTCCTGCTTTTGACGCATCGAGCCAGTAATACTGATCGCTATAGCCGATGTTCTTGCCACCGAGATCGATCTGGTAAAGGCCATCCCGGCTCCCCGTGGACAGCCAGATGTTCGAAAACGGTCCCGGCTTGATCGTGCGGTATTCGTAGTATTTGGCGAGACTGTCCTGACGTAGGAAATTCAATCCGTCCCTTTGCGGGTTGTTGACAAAGAAGCGTCCGCCGACATCCAGCTCGCCGTGGAACCACCAGAAGGGGATCGCCTCAGCGACCTTCGGCCCAGCCTTCACCACCATTGTCTGGTCGGCGGCGTGCGCCTGGAACGACGTCGGAGCGACAACGATCGTCCCAGCCACGCAGGTCAGAAGGAATTGTCCCCGTCTGTTCATCGTCGCCGCCCCTTCAGCGCCCTTTTCAGTCGCTCATTCCACCTATCTCAAGAAAAACATGCCTGATGGATGGTTCGAGCCATGAACCTTCGAATGGCAGTTGTTGCATCCTTTGTTGAAGGCAAACCGGCTGCTTGGCGGCGCCAGCGGATTGCTGCCGCCGTGGTTGAAGCCGTGACATTCCCCGCAAAGCTTGGGGACTTGCACTTTCAGCATGGCCACCTTGGTTGAGCCGTGCGCATCGTGGCAATTGAGACAGTTTTCGCGGACCGGATTGTGCTCCCAGAGGAAGGGACCACGCTTTTCCGCGTGACACTTGTAGCAATTGTCGTTCACCGAATTTTCCCGCAGCATCGCTTCGGTCGCGCTACCGTGCGGATTGTGACAGTTCGAGCAGGTGATCTTGCCCTCACGGACGGGCATATGAGACGAGAAGTAGGTTTCGGCGCGCCGGTCCTTGTGACACTGGAAACAGGTGTCCGGTCCAAAGGCGGTGTTCAGCTGGAATTTACGCGATACGTTCTTCATGACCGTGTGGCAGTTGCTGCACATCAGTCCGCGCGTCTCATGCGTGCTGCCGTTCCAGTAGGTCCGGTCGCCGCGCTCGTGGCAGGCGAGACAGATCGCATTGTTTTCTTCCGCGGTGCGCGAGCGGTCTTCAGGGCGGAAGGAGATCATGCCGCCAACGCCGCGTCCGCCGCCGGCCTTCACGTGCTCGGAGCCCGGACCATGGCAGCTTTCACACTCGAATTTTCCCTTCTGCGTCTTGGCAAGCCTGCCCATCAGCGTGTGACTGAACTGGTCGACCGAGGCCGCATGACAGGTTGCGCAAACCTTTGAGCCGACAACCGTCGCATCTACCGGCGTGCTCGATTTCGTCCCGCCTGCGACGGGCCCGTTCGGTGCCGGAGCGACGGGCGATGATTTCGAGCCCGTGCTTTTTTGTTGACTCCACTCTTTTATTGCATCGAACAGGCTTTCCGCTTCGGCGACTTTCGTTCCAGCCGTCGTCGACTGCGCGCGATTTACACCGATGCGCTCGCTGAACGCGATCAATGCCGCATAGGCGTCGTCGGTCGATTCCTGACGTGTCTGATTTTTCGAGATGGGACCGGCGCTCGCCGCCGGTTGGCGCCCTGAATCAATGAGCTGAACGTAATTTTTCAGCGCGAAAAGGCTGTCGTCCTGAATAGTTGCATCTGCGGCGTTCGCGATCCCACCACAGTTTGCCAAGATGTAAACTGCGCCGGCAATAAGCGGGCCCGAGCAACTAAGCCCCCGCACCCCCACCAACATTGGCAACCCCCGTCGCCGGCCTAACCCCTTCATCATCCACGTTGAATTCGTCTCTCTCAATGCTTCAAACCGGCCGCCCACGGATTTTTTTAAGGTGTTGCTTCCTTGCACGAAGGACAAAAAAAGACGCACCGCAATCGCATACCATTTCGGCCATTTCGCCCTTGTGCGCCGCCCTGACCGCGCTAGACTTTTGCGCTGCAGAAGGCGCGTTTTTCTAGTTCGATCAATGATTTACAAGTGCCGCGAGCAGAGGGGTGTAGGGCCGTGATGTTCTGGCCCATCCTTGCGCTGATGACCGGTGCGGCAATCTGCGCCGTCATCTGGCCATTCGCACAAACCAGCAAACCTGTTCGCTCGGGAAGCGATGTCGAGGTCTACCGCGACCAACTCGACGAGCTCGAACGGGACCTGAAGACGGGGTCGATCGGTCGACCCGAGGCTGAAGCGGCTCGCGTCGAGATCGCCAGACGATTGCTCGCTGCCGCCGATGCCGCGAAGGTTGAATCTGTTGAGGAGAATCCTGCGACATCGGCGCGCTACGGGCGCGCAGCCATTGTGGCGGTCCCTCTCCTGTTGGCTCTTGGAGCCATCGGTCTGTACCTGCGATTGGGCTCACCCGAACTGGCGTCGGACTATTTGACGGCGGGTCGCAGCTCCCCGTCCGAGCAACAGACGGCGATTGAAAGCATGGTGGGCAAGGTCGAGGCCCATCTGCAAAAAAATCCCAAGGATGGCCGCGGGTGGGAGGTCCTGGCGCCGGTTTATTTGCAACTTGGCCGCTACTCGGACTCGGTGCGGGCCTGGCGCAGCACGGTGCTGCTCCTTGGCGAGACAGCCGATCGCCAGGCGAACCTTGGCGAAGCTTTGGTGGCTGAAGCGAACGGAATCGTGACGGACGAGGCGAACAACGCTTTCGTTCGTGCCTTAACTCTCGACAAGACAACTGTCAGCGCTCGCTACTATCTCGGCGTGGCGGCCGAACAAGATGGAAAGCGCGAGGAGGCGGCCAAAATCTGGAGAGAACTCATTGGCGAAGCTCCAGAGGGCGCACCTTGGGTTGGCGACGTGCGCACTGCGCTCGCCCGCGTGGAGGGCTCGCAGGTCGAGTCATCGCGCGGGCCGACCGCGGAGCAAATGGCAGCAGCCATGTCGCAATCGCCGGATCAGCAGACCGCCATGATCCGCGGAATGGTCGATGGGCTGGCGGCACGGCTAAAGCAGGACGGTTCCGATCTGGACGGATGGGTGAGACTGATCCGCTCCTACAAGGTGCTGGGAGAACCCGACAAAGCACAAGCCGCGGTCAGTGATGCGCAACAGGCCCTGCAGAACGACCCGGAGAAGAGAAAACGGCTCGACGCTGCGCTCAAGGAACTGAATGTAAGCTCCGCAGCGGCGGGTCCGCCGCCGAAATCGTTCAGTTCGCCTCCCGCGCAGGCACAGCCGCAACATGACGCCGACAATGTCCAAGCCATGGTGGATCGCCTCGCCGAGCGTTTGGCGAAGACCAGCTCCGATCTGGACGGCTGGATAATGCTGGTACGTTCGTATTCCTCGCTTGGGCAGAAAGAAAAAATGGATGCAGCCATTGCGAATGCCCGTGCGGCGCTTGCCGGCGACAAAGCCAGGCTGCAGGCGTTTGACGAAGCGCTCCGGCGCTTCGGTGTCGACGGAAGCTCAACGGCATCGGCACCTGCTGCCCCTTCGGCTCCCGCTCAGGCTGACGACCCGAACAGCGAGATGATCCGTGGCATGGTCAGCCGGCTTGCCGATCGTCTGAAACAGGATGGCTCGGATTTCGATGGCTGGATGCGGCTGGTCCGATCGTACGTGGTTCTGGGCGAGCGCGACAAGGCTGTCGCTGCGGCGGTCGATGCGCGCCGGACGCTCGGCAATGATGCCGACAAGCGGCGGCGCTTCGATGAGTTCGTAAAGTCGCTCGGGCTGGAAGGCTGAAGCTACGCACCGTAGAGCCGGCGCGCACGCCGGATGTACGCGGTCACGATGGCCGCAGCGCGATCCGCAAACGCCACGTCCATCAGCGCTTGCAGCAGCAACGATTTGAACCTGAAATCCACGTGGTACCGGGTGTCCGTTCCACCCTCTGCCAGGGGAGTGAATGTCCACCTCTGTTCGAATCGCTCAAACATCGGATCGTGGCTGCTGATCGTGATCCAGTGCGGGCGGTCCAATCGCGCGATTGTCGAAAATTGCTTGCGGAGAAACCCGGTGCCGACGGTCAGATCGGTCCAGATTGCTTCATCCGTGCGGCGGCGCACCCGCGTGGCGATCATCCACGGTATGAATTCCGGATATTTTTCAACACCGGCAACGAGATCGAACAACTGCTCCGGGGTGTATTTCAATTTCGCCCGGTGGGAATACGTCGCCACGGTCCATGATCCCTCAACGCACCCGGGTCACCCGCGATGAACCCATCGGCGGCGAACCGGAAACGTGGACCAATCAGCGTTCAAAATCGAATTTAGTCCTTTGCCTGCTGTTGCGGAGGATGCACAAGGTTGGCGTGGCAATCCACGCATGTCACTCCACCTTCTTTGAGCATTGCGTGAGATTTTTTCCCATCCTCACTCTTCGGATTGATCGCGTTGGCATCATGACAGCCGCGGCAGGTGACGCTGTCCCACCGGCGTAGCCTGGCCTGGGTTCCCTCCGTCAGCTTGGCCCGGTGCGCGGCCCAGTTCTTCGGATCCTTGAAATTGTTGGTGAGCTCGTAATAAACGTCGCGCGCGCCCGAGGTAGCTTTGACATAGGTTTCCACGAACCAGTTCGTATGCGGAATGTGGCAATCACCGCAGCTCGCCAGTACACCCTTGCTGTTGCTCCGATGCGTCGAGCGCTTGAAGTATGGATCCTCGGCCACAAAGACCATCGAGTGACACGATGTGCAGAACTCATTGGTTGCAGTTTTGTGATAGATCACGTCGGTCACGATGATGGCCAGCGCCCCGACCGCCGCACTGCCAAGCAGCACGGCAAAGAAGACCCATCGTTTGAATTGCATTTGTAAATCTCCGAATGGATAAGACGCAGAATTCACTCGAAGCTAATGTGGCCTACAGTATCTTAAAGTTTCCCAAAAGGCGCAGGTCTCCATGCGATCATGGTCTCACCCCACGCTCAAAGCCTGGCAGATCACGTCACCCGCTCAAAACTAAGCCGCGCAGCACGTTCGGCTGCGTGGCATCAACGCGAAAACGAATTTGTCGTACGGCCACCTTCAGGCCGGGCTATTTATGGCTATCTTTGTATTTTTTCCCGTAGTTATTGAGAGTCGGCGCCGTGCTGTGGCACTTCGAACAGGCTTGACCGGTTTTCTTGGCAATGGCGGCAGTGGCCATCGCAGGCTGCGACGTGGTCGTTACCATCGCGAAAGTCATCAAAAACGCGGCCGACATCCAACCCGCCGCAAATGCAATCGCAACACCCTTGGGCATAGAAAGCCTCCTTGCCTGCTGTACGCCGTTTCGGCGCAAAAGACTTGATCAGTATAACGTTTCGACCCGATCGCGGATAGCAAATACGCTGGTAGTCACCCGTTACCGCCCACCAAACGCGGCAATCTGCACTCGCAGGTCAGCTCCCGATCAGCACGGCGTAGGAAAGAAAGCCGACTTGGGCGCCGGGCTCAATCGCCGTCACGTCCTCGGGGAATTCCAGCAGCCCGTCGGTTTCGGTCAGCGACGTCAGAATGCCGGCGCCGTCCTGCGGGTGTTTGACAGCTTCAATTTCTCCATCGGCGGCACGCTTGAGTGCCACGCGTACATATTCGCGGCGGTCTTTCTTTTTCTTGTAGGCGAAAGCCGCCCTTACTGGCAGAGCCACTAATTTGTCAGGCCGCGCGCCGGAAAGGCGGCGCAGCAATGGCTTCACGACACAGACGAACGTCACGAACACTGCAACTGGATTGCCCGGCAGACCGACGAATGCTGCGCGCTCGCCGGCCTTCTCGCCACGAATGACGCCCATTGCAACCGGTCGCCCAGGCTTTATCGCGACGCGCCAGAATACGAGACTGCCGATGCGCTCGACGGCGTTGCGCACATGATCGGCCTCCCCGGTTGAGACACCGCCCGAGGTCACTACGAGATCGTAACCCGCGGCCTTCTTTAGGGCGTCCGCAAGCCTGTCGGGATCATCACGGAGGATGCCAAGATCGGTAACGGCCGCGCCGAGTCGCTCAAGCAACTCGGCGAGCAGGAAGCGATTGGAATCATAGATCGCATTATTCTCGCGGGCCGTCCCTGGTTCCACGACCTCATCGCCGGTCGAAAAGATTGCGACCTTGAGACGTCGCCTTACCAGGAGCTCTGTCAGCCCGACAGCGGCAGCCAACGCAATGTGCTGCACCTCCAGCACCGTACCTGCCCGGAGTACCACGGCGCCGGCTTGGATGTCCTCGCCCGCGAGGCGCCGATTGGCGCCGGGCTTCAGGCCTTTTGGGACGATCACGCAACTGTCCTCGACGGTAACGTCTTCCTGCATGAAGACGGTGTCGGCCCCTTTTGGCATCGCCGCGCCGGTAAAGATTCGAATGGCTTCACCGGAATTGAGCGCGGCTACCGTTTTTGCACCGGCGGTGAGCCGGCCCGCAATGCTTAGTTTTGTGTCGCAGTCGGTAAGCAAGTCTGCGTGCCGGACGGCATAGCCATCGACTGCCGAATTGTCGAAGGGCGGCAAGTCGACCGGTGCTTTCACGTCTATGGCTACAACGCGGCCACGCGCACCGTGCAGCGACACTTTCTCGGTCTCCGCGACCGGAACGATCCGCTCGCCGATCAGCCGCTCCATATCGTCGAGCCGGAGCAGCGGCCCGGAGAACGCAAAACAGTCATCGGTGAGCTGCGCCATTACCGGCCTCTTGCAGCGAGCGTCGCCTCCACCGCACCGATGGCAACTGCGCGCGTGAGCAGCAAGTCGGCGATCGCCTCGATGTCGTTGAGATCGATTACCGGCACTTTCGCCTGCGGCAATGCAATGTCCGACGCAACGGCAATGATGTGCGGGTCTTCCGGGTGAATAAGCGGCTTGCCATTCGCGGCACGATGAATTTCCAGCTTGGGAAAGGCGTCGCGCTTGAATCCTTCGACCAGAACGAGGTCGACGGGAGACATCTTCGCGACCAGTCCGCGTAAATCCCACTCGGGCTCTTCGCGCAATTCGTGCAGGATGGCCCAGCGCTTGGCCGACGATATGATCACTTCGGTCGCGCCGGCGGCGCGATGGAAAAACGAATCCTTGCCAGGCTGATCCAAATCGAAACCATGATGGGCGTGCTTGAGCGTCGACACCCTGATGCCACGCGCGATCAACTGCGGAATCAGCTTGGTGATCAGTGTGGTCTTGCCCGAGCCGCTCCAGCCGGCCAGGCCAATAATACGCATAGAGCCCTTGGTCGGTGCGTTCATGATTGTGGCCTCTTATAGGACCAATCCGAGCGCGAGCAACATACCGAAAAACAGTTGCGTCAAAACGGTTCGCACCAGAATACGGTTAAATCCACGGCCACGCGGTTCACGCATGAAAAAGTAGACCATTGTGGCCGCGACTGGCAGCGCGATGAACGCCGGCCAGACCGAGCCCCGCGGCAGGGCTTCGTCAATCGGACGCAGTAGCGCAAAAGGAAACAGCATCAGCCCGGCGTAAATCCACGCCGTGAGGCCAGGGCCCGCTACGATCGCAAGCGTTCGCCGGCCGACGCGCGCATCGGCCTCGGCATCGCGATGATTGTTTACGAGCAGCACCGCACCCGCGAGCAGGCCGAGCGCCAAGCCGGTTTGGATCGCGACGGCATTGAGTTCACCGGTGTTAAGCCAATAGACGCCGCATACCGCGCCAAGCCCAAAGAAGACCACAACGAACAACTCGCCAAGCGGGGTGTACGCAATCGGCATCGGCCCGCCCGTGTAGGCCCAGCCGGACAAAATCGAAAAAATGCCGAGCAACAGAATTGGCCAGCCGCCTACCACCACGAGATAAAGACCCATGAGCCCGGCAACGGCAAAACAGACCATCGCACCGCACTTGACGGCAGCACCATCCAACAGTCCGGAGGCCGTCACGCGCGGCGGCCCTACGCGATCGGGGCCATCGCCACCACGTTCCGAGTCTGCGGCGTCGTTGTGAAGATTCGTACCCAGTTGGATAAACATGCTGCCAACGAGGGCCGCGACGATTGCCCCCCAATGCAGTTCCCGTTCAACTGCCCAGGCGAGCGCCGCGCCCACAACGACCGGCGTCATCGAAAGCGTGAGCGTCCGTGGACGCGAGGCCATAATCCAAGGTGCCAGCTTCATGCCTGCACAGCCTGCGGTACCGTAGAGGTCACCGTATATATGCAGAACGCCCGGCTGCGAAGCCGGGCGTTCTTACATTGCATTTTGCGAATGATTTATTCAGCCGGGCGCATCGCCCCACCCTTGACCTTGGCCGCCTGTATTTCCTCCTTGGCCCAAAGGCTGTGGTGCTCCTTGGCCCAGTTGAGATCGACGTTGCCGTCGGCCATCGCCCCGAACGCACCCTCCATCCCGACCGTGCCGAGATAGATGTGGCCGATAATAAGCGCGACGAACAACACGCCGACGACGGCATGGAAAATTTCCGCCAATTCCATGTTGCCAACGGTCAGCCCGGAGTAGAAGGGGAACATCAGCATGAAGCCGCTTATGATCATCGCACTGCTGGAAACAATGATGATCCAGAACAATATTTTCTGGCCAGCATTGAATTTATAAGCGGGCGCGTGGGTGCTGTTCGTCGGGTCGAACATGCCTCCGCCCTGCTTGAGCCACTCGACGTCCACGGCGGTTGGCAGGTTGCGCCCGATCCACATCACGAACATCAGCGCGACACCAAGCGTGAAGCCAAAGCTGAGGAAGTTGTGAGAGTACTTGGCCCATTCCGACCATGCGCTGAAGGCTTCCGGCCCCATCCACGGCAGGAGCAATACCCGGCCGAATGTAATGTTGAGGCCGGTTACTCCGAGGATGACGAACGTGACAGCCGTCAGCCAGTGCACGAAACGCTCCAGCCCGTCGAACCGCAGAACGTTTATTCCTGAATAACCGGATTTGACGCGCATCGGTCCGCGCCACAAATAAAACAGAACGAGCACGGCCAGCATGCCGATGATGGAAATTCCACCGATCCATTTCAAAGTGACGGTGTGGAATTGACGCCACTCGCGGCCAGCCGGATGAACGAGCATCCCAGATTTTTCGTCCGGAATGGTAACGCGGCCCTGAATCACCTTGAGCTGATCCAACAGCTGCTGCTCTTTCACGGCATCGGCCGTCGGATTGATTTGCTGTGCCGAAGCGGAGACCGATATTGCGACAATGAATGCGAGCGCCAGCGCGCCGGCGATCAAGCGCATTTGCGCCACAAGTTTCGCCATGCGTTTCCCTCCCTGAGACTTCAAGTTTTTTTGAATGGACCGGCGGTGCGGCGGAGGCCGCACCGCCAGGTTGCATCACGTTGCGATCGACTCGCGATAGGCCGTCTGCCAGCCCCAGGCGCCGGACCCGTAGCCGCGCCGCGACACCCGCTCCTTGTAGATCTGGGCAATCACCTCGCTATCGCCCGCAAGCAGCGCTTTGGTCGAGCACATCTCGGCGCACAACGGCAATTTGCCTTCGGCAAGCCGGTTATTGCCGTATTTCTCGAACTCTTCCTTCGTGCCATCGGCTTCCGGGCCGCCGGCGCAGAACGTGCACTTGTCCATCTTGCCGCGCGACCCGAAGTTTCCGACCTTCGGATATTGCGGCGCGCCGAACGGGCAAGCGTAGAAGCAGTAGCCGCACCCGATGCAGAGATCTTTCGAGTGCAGCACCACCGCATCTGCCGTGGTGTAGAAGCAGTTCACGGGGCACACCGCCGCGCAGGGCGCGTCGGTGCAGTGCATGCAGGCCATGGAGACCGACCGCTCGCCGGGCTTGCCGTCATTAAGCGTGACGACGCGCCGGCGATTGATGCCCCAGGGCACTTCGTGTTCGTTCTTGCAAGCCGTGACGCAGGCGTTGCACTCGATGCAGCGGTCGGCGTCGCAGAGGAATTTCATTCGCGCCATGGTCGTAGCTCCTTACGCTGCTCGAATCTGACAGAGGGTGACCTTCGGCTCCTGCATGCCCGTCGCCGGGTCATAGCCGTAGGAGGTGATCGTGTTCGCGCTTTCGCCGAGCACAACGGGATCGGCGCCTGCCGGGTAGTTGGCCCGCAGGTCCTCACCGCCGAGCCAGCCACCGAAGTGGAACGGCATCCAGGCAACGCCCTTGCCGACTCGTTCGGTGACGAGCGCCTTCATCTTGGCCTTGGAGCTGTTTTCGGTACCGGTGACCCAGACCCAGCCGCCGTCCTTGATCCCGCGCTCGGCGGCATCGGCAGGATTGATCTCAATGAACATGTCCTGCTGCAGTTCGGCGAGCCACTTGTTGGATCGCGTTTCTTCGCCGCCGCCCTCGTATTCGACCAATCGGCCGGATGAGAGGATGAGCGGGAATTGCTTGGCGATGCCTTTTTCCACCGCCGCTTTCTGGATCGAGAAGCCGATATTCGGCAACCGGAACTGCCTGGCGTCAGGCAGCGTCGGATATTTCTCCACCAGATCGACGCGCGGCGTGTAGATCGGCTCGCGGTGCACCGGGATCGGGTCCGGCAAGCCGAAGGCATTCATGCGCGCCTTGCCGTTTCCGTAGGGGATGCAGCCGTGCTTCAATACCACGCGCTGCACACCGCCGGAGAGGTCGGTGGACCAGGACACCGCATCAGGATTGGCGGGGTTGACCTTGTTGATCACCGCCAGTTCGGCCTCGGTCAAATCCTTGTCCCAGCCGAGTTTCTTCAGAACGCCGACCGTGAACTCCGGATATCCGTCCTTGATCTCCGAATCTTTGCCTGCGGAGCCATCAGCCAGCATGCTGACCTTCACCGTGGTGCCGTCGGGACGCTTCTCCTCGCGTTCGACGCCGAAGCGGGCACGGAACACGCCGCCGCCATCCATCGCCGACAGGTTTGTATTGTAGAGCAACGGCGTGCCGGGGTGTTTGACCTCCGGCGAGCCCCAGCATGGCCAAGGCAGGCCGTAGTAGTCGCCCTTGTTCGGGCCCGTCGTCGCCCGCTGGGTGAGCATGTCGAAGTCGGCCTGGTGCGCCATGTGCGACTTGATGCGTTCCGGCGACTGGCCGCAGTAGCCGGTCGACCAGCTGCCGCGGTTGATCTCGCGGAGAATGTCTTCGGCCACCGGCAGGTTGTTCTCGACCTTGATGTTCTTGAACATCTGGTCGGCGAAGCCGCACTTCTTGGCGATGCGATAGATGACCTCGAGATCGTCCTTCGATTCGAAGATCGGCTTAACGACCTGTTCGCCCCATTGCATCGAGCGGTTCGATGCGACACGCGAGCCCTTGCACTCGAACTGACTGGCGACGGGCAGAAGGTACATGTCCTCCTTGCGTCCGGCCTGCACCGCCAGCGATGCCCACGTTGTCGGATGCGGGTCGGCGACGACGATCAGTTCGAGAG
>Ga0111538_10003472_pt1 | contig 22013 bp, 16 predicted proteins | sample SoiMethybrSBSTD1_FD_79669 | JGI IMG/M metagenome (GOLD analysis project Ga0111538, IMG submission 79669) | Bulk soil microbial communities from a Populus tree surrounding site in Tennessee, USA - Soil MetaG P. TD hybrid SBSTD1 (version 2)... | ecosystem: Environmental > Terrestrial > Soil >... | reverse complement strand
TTCGACTGCGGCTCGGTGCCGCGCGAGCTCATCGAGAGCGCGCTGTTCGGCCACGTGAAGGGCTCGTTCACCGGCGCGATCACCGACCGCAAGGGCGCCTTCGCCGACTCCCACGGCGGCACCATCTTCCTCGACGAGATCGGCGAGATGGCGCTCGACCTGCAGCCCTCGCTGCTGCGCGTGCTCGACAAGAAGGCGGTGAGACGGGTCGGCTCGAACCAGTACGAGAAGATCGACGTGCGGGTGGTGGCGGCGACCAACCGCGACCTGCGCGCCGAGGTGGCCAAGAAGGCCTTCCGCGAGGATCTCTACTACCGGCTCGCGGTCATCCGCCTCTCGGTGCCGCCGCTCAGGGAGCGCGGGACCGACATTCCGCTGCTCATCGAGTGGTTCATCAACAAGTTCTCGCCGGGCCGGCCGCTCAAGGCCAGCCCGGAGGACATGAACCGGCTGCGCCGGCACAGCTGGCCGGGCAACGTCCGCGAGCTGAGGAACACCATCGAGCGCGCCTGCCTCCTGGCCCGCGGCGAGTACATCAACCTCGACGACGCGCTGCACGAGGAGCCGACCCCGTCGCTCGGCATCCGCACCGACCTCCCGTTCAAGGAGGCCAAGGGGCAGCTGGTCGAGATGTTCGAGCGCGAGTACATCGAAGATCTGATGCGGCGCCACCGCATGAACCTCAGCGCGGCGGCGCGCGAGGCGCAGATCGACCGCAAGCACCTGCGCGAGCTCATCCGCAAGTACGACCTCGACCCGCGCGGCAAGGTAAGCGACGAGGACTAGACCGCCGAGCCGGCGGCGCGCTCAGTAGTCGACCTTGACCCGGTGGGAGAGGCGGGTCTGGACGATGTTGATGGGGAAGGCGCGCCGCGAGTCGTTCTCCGGGTCGTAGACCTCGACCACGTGCTCGCCCATCTCGGTGCCGATGCGCTCGGTCGGACATGTCTGCCCGGTATCGACGCCATCGACGATCACGTAGTAGCGGTTCTTCTCCTTGCACTTGACCTTGATGCCGGCCGGCCCCTGCGACGGCGTCACCTCCTGGAGCTCGACCGCGACGGAGCCCTTGCCGTCGATCTCGGCGGTGTGGAGCTTGTAGCCGGGCAGGATGAGGGCCAGCTTGTGCCGGTCGCCGGTGGCGTCGAGGTGGAGCGGGGTCTTTCCGACCGGAGCTCCGTCGAGATAGACCTTGGCGTCGGACGGGGTGCTGTCGATCGAGAGATCGGCCGCGGCGGTCGCCGCCGGCGCGCCGGCATCCGCGCCGCTTCCAGCCGGGGTCGGTTGCGGCGCCGCCCCCGCATCGGACGCCGTGGCGACCACCGGCGCGCCGGCTCCGGCGTCGGCTGCGGTCGCGGCGGCCACGGCCGGCTGATGCGGCGTGGGCTGGCCCGGCGTGGCGGCGGTCTCTTCGCCGTCGCCCTCCTGGCTCGCGACGATCGCCATGTAGCCGAAGTAGCCGGCCGCGCCCATCCCGGCCAGCAGGAGGAAGACGAGCAGGAGCTTGCCGACCGAGCGGCCGCGCGAGCGGACCGGCGGCGGAGGCTGGTAGGCCGGCGGCAGGTAGGCCTGCGGCAGGTAGCCCATGTTCGGCAGGGTGGCGGCACCGGGCAGCGGGCCCGGATCGTCCCCGAGCTCCGGTTCGAGGTAGGGGCGGACGATCTCGATCTCGACCGACTCCGGTCCCGGCGGGATGCGCGGGGTCGAAGGCGGCTGCCCCGCTCCGACCGGCTGGGCGAGCCCCATGTCGGCCGCGCGCGCGGCTGCCTGGAGGATGTTGCTGCTCGCCCCCGGGATCGGCGAGCGCAGATCGCCATCGCGCTCGAACGCCTCCGGATCGCTCGGCGGCGTGGTCTCGACTGCGCGCTGCACCGACGCAGTCCGCCGCGGCACGGTGACTCCGCCGTCGTCGTCGCCAGGGTCGGTCTCGCGGCGCGACGGGGCGACCGGCGCTGGATCGCGCCGCCGCGGCACGATGTTGCTGGTCCGCGTCGGGCTGGTGGTGGCCGGCCGGGCGCCGTTGGTGGCGCCGGTGATCGGCACGTGGCCGACCAGCGTGCGCAGGAGCGGCGGCTCGTCCGCCTCCAGCTCCTGCGCCGGCACCGGCAGAGCGTCGTCGTCGCCGCCTTCCGCGGCCGCCTCGACTTCACCGTCCGGCGGCGGCAGCGGCGGCTCGTCCGCCGCGGGGGGACCGGCGGTCGGCCGCTCGTTGCGCGACAGCCCGGCGGCAAACAGCGGCTCCTCGCTCGGCGACTCGTCGAACAGGCCGGCGAAGATGTCGGGATCCGATTCGTGCGCCGGGCCGCCGAAAGGGTCGCCCGGTTCCTCGGACTCCGCGCGCGCGGAGGCGGCCGAGCGCTCGGCGGGGAGCGTGGTGGGGCCGGTGCCCGGCTGGGTGTCGGTCAGCTTGACCGGCACCGCCGGCCGAGTCACCGTCTCGACGTTGGTCCCCGGCTCGGTGCCCACCTCGGTGTCGGAGGCGGCGGTGTCGGCACGGCTCGCGGGCGCCGGCGCCTCCTTCGAGGCCGCGGTCGGGGCCGGGGTCGCGACCCGCGGCCGGGTCTGCCCCGAGGACGGCACCCCGGGCACCGGCGTGAGACGGCGCGGCGCGGCGGCGGCTGCCGGGGTCGGGGGAGGCACGCTGGGACCCGAGGTGCTGCCGGAGCGACCGGAGCCGAGGCCCGATCGCCCGGGACCGGAATCGGGCGGGCGGGGAACCGCGCCGGCCCCGCGCAGGGCCGGCGCCGCGACCTTCGGAATCCTGCCGGTGACCGAGCTCGGCGGCACGACCGGGCGAGGCACGGCCCCCATCTGCGTCGTCACCTGGCCCGACTGCGGATCGCCGCTCGCCTCCGGCTTCGCCGCTGCCGGCGCGGGCGGCGCCGGTGCGGCAGGCGGCGCTGATGCGGCGGGCGCCACCGGCGCTGGCGTCGGCGTGCGCGTCACGGTCCGCGTAACCGGCGGCGGAGTCGGCGTGCGCGCCGCCGCGGGCGCCGGCCTCGGCGGCGGAGTCGGCGTTCGCGCCACCGCGGACGCCGGGGTCGGCGGCGGAGTCGGCGTGCGCGCCACCGCGGGTGCCGGGGTCGGCGGCGGAGTCGGCGTGCGCATGACCGGCACCGGCGTCGGTCGCCGCGTTATCGCCGGCGGGCCGGCGGGGGCGCTCGCCGCGGTCACCGGAGCAGCTGCGGGCGGCGCGGGCGATGGCGACGGCGCCCTGGCCGGAGTCGGCGACTGGGCCGCGATCTGCTGCGAGGGGCGCGGCGGCGCCGGCACCGGCAGCCGCAGCGCGCCCGACATCTGGTTCTCGTGCATCTGCGCCTGCTGATCGAGCGCGTTCCTGACCAGTCCCGCCAGATCGCGGCGATCGCCCGGCAGCGGAGTCGCGCGCACCGCGGCGTCGAGCGCGTCGGCCATGGCGCCCGCGTCGGGGAACCGCTCGTAGGGCGATCGCGCGAGTGCGCGGCGCACCGCGTGGCCGAGCGCCTTCGGCAGATTCAGCGGCGGCGGCTCGGCGCCGAGCGCGCGCTTCTCGATCTCGGCGGCGCTCGCACCCGACAGCGCCGGCTCGCCGCGCAGGAGCTCGTAGGCCATCAGCCCCAGCTGGAACACGTCGGTCGCCGGCGTCCCGGTCTCGCCGCGGTGCTGCTCGGGCGCGAGGTAGGGCAGACGCGCGTGCAAGCTCGGGTCACCTGACGGACGCGCGGGGAGCCGCAGCGGGAGAAAACCGAAGTCCGTCACCTTGACGTCTCCCTCCGCGGTGCAGAGGACGTTGGTCGGACACAGCCCGAGATGCGCGAGCCCGCGTCCGTGCGCGAAGCCGACCGCGCGCGCCGCCGCCGACAGGAGCGCGACCGCCGCGCCGGCGGGCAGCGGACGCCCGCTCCCGAACGTCGCGTCGACCAGCTGCGCCAGGTCCACCCCGCGAACCAGCTCGGTCGCGGTGAAGGTCTCGCCCCCCGCCACCCCGAACTCGTGCATGCGGGCGATGCGCGGGTGCTCGAGCGCGCCGTACAGACGCGCGGCCTGCGCCAGCTGCGCGGCGCGGTCGGGCTCGCTCACCAGCTGGGCGTGAAAACGCTTGATCGCGAACTGCCGCTCGAAGCCTGCGACCCCGTAGACCTTCGCCCGGAATACCTCCCCCGTGGGCCCTCCGCCCAGAGGCTCGGCAAGGTGGTACCTGCCGAGGCGGCGTCCTGTGGCGCCCGCACCGGAGTGATTCACCGCGATCGACGGTAGCCCCGACCGCTCAACTAGTCAATGAATTCGGCCAAATAGGATCCGATGTCGGTGTGAGCGTCCGGCAGCGCGACCAAACACTTGCCCCCATCACCCCGGATCCCGAATGATCCGGATGCAACCCTTTTCCGTGCGCCGCCGCCCCACGACCCAGCAATCCGAGTCGCTTCCGGGAGATCCGGCGGCGCGCAGCGACCGGCCGCGCGCTTCCACCTCCGGGGGCGAGCGCTCGCGCCTGCCGTGGCTCGCGCGCTGGCTGGTGTCCGCACCCGGCCGCTGGCTGGGCACCGGCTCGCCGGTGGAGCAGAACCTGACGGGCGGCACCCACGGCCTGTCCTACTTGAGGAATCTCGCCCGCGGAAACCGGATCCGGCGTCAGGCCAGCTTCGAGAACGTCGACGACCGTCACCCGCCGGTGTTGCTCATTCACGGCTTCCTCGGCACCCGCGGCTCGCTCTACCCGCTCGAGCGGCGCCTGGTGGCCGAGGGCCTCTGCGTCTTCTCGTTCAACCTCGGCGCCCTCAACAGCCGCGACATCCGCGCCTCCGCCTTCCTCATTCACCGCAAGATCGAGAGCATCCTGTCGCAGACCTCGGTCAAGCGCATCGACATCGTCGGCCACTCGATGGGTGGCCTCATCGGGCTCTACTACCTCAAGAAGCTCGGCGGCCACACCCGCGTCCGCCGGCTCATCATGATGGGCACCCCCATCAAGGGGACCTGGGCGGCTCTGGCCGGTGTGGTCACGCTCGGCCTGTGGTCGAAGTCCTCGTGGCAGCTGCTCCCGCGCAGCCGATTTCTGGACGAGCTGAATCAGGGGCCACTTCCGCCAGAGGTCGAGATCTACACCCTCGCGGCTGTGAGAGACTGGGTGTGCCCGCTGCCGAGCACCCGGCTCAAGGGCGCCACCGCCGTCACCGTCCCGCTCGGGCACTCGAGCCTCGTCATCTCTGACGACGTCTTCACCAGGATCAAGACCATTCTCCGCTCCCCTCAGCGCGCCGCACGCATCGCCACCGCAGACTCTGCGCTGATCGACGGCGAGCTGACCTCCAGCACCGAACCGGCCGCCGCGGAAGGCATTCCGCGGGTTGTCGCTGGTCGCCGCCCGGCCCGAGGAGCCCGCCGATGACCTGGCCAAGTGACGCCGGAAACGGCCCGCCGTCCTTGCGAAGATCCGGCGACGAACGTAAGATGCACCTGGGTAAGGGCGCGAACACTCTAGAGAATATGCAGTCGGATCGACCGCGGTATGCGCTGCGGTTCATCTCCGGTAAGTACCAGGGCGGGGAGTTTCCGCTCAGGATGAACCGCGAAATCATCATCGGGCGGTCGAGTGATCTCGACATGGTCCTGGTAGAGGACATGGTTTCGCGCAAGCACGCCAAGATCTCCACCACCGACGGAGACGTGTTCATCCAGGACCTCGGGTCGACCAACGGGACGTTCGTCAACGGCGAGAAGATCACTCGCTCGCGCCTGCAGGAAGGCGACCGCATCCTGGTCGGCACCTCGATCATCAAGATGGTCTCGGTCGATCCCTCGGCCTACTCCGGCGAGCAGTCGGAGGCCGAGGCGCGACGCCGACTCGAGGCAGGTGCCAGCCGGCAGCAGACCTCGGGGCGACCCATGTCGGGGGTCATCGAGGAGATCCCGCTCCCCGACCTTCTCCAGCTCCTGTCGACCAGCCGCAAGTCGGGAGTGCTCACGGTGTCGACCCCGAGCTCGGTCGGGCGCCTCTACTTGCGCCAGGGCTCGATCTACTTCGCCGCCATCAACGACGACTTCGGCGTCAGCCCGCACAAGGCGGTCTACCGGATGCTCACCTGGAGCGCGGGCCACTTTGAGCTCGAGCCAGGCGGCGAGATCCGTGTCATGGAAGAGATGCAGGAGTCGACCGAAGGGCTCCTCATGGAGGGTATGCGCCAGCTCGACGAGATGCGGAACCTCGAGGGGAAGCTCCCGCCCTTCGAGTCCGCCCTGGCGGTGCCGACGCCGCTGGCCGGCAAGCTGCGCGACCTCACGCCGCAGGAGCTCGACATCTTCCAGCTCGTGCTCGACCACGGACAGGTCCAGGCGGTGCTCGACAACTACTACGGCACCGATCTCGAAGCCGCGCAGTGCCTGGTCGGACTCATGCAGCGCGAGTTCATCGTCGTCCCCTAGCGCCCGCGTCCCGTGCCTGGTTCCACCGACTCGCGATCATCGAAGGCGGCCCCCATCGCCGTCTTCGGCGGGATGATCGGCATCGCGCTCATCGGCCTCATCGTGGTGCTGGTCTACAACTGCCGCCGCGAGGAGCCATACCTCGACTCGGACCAGATCGAGCCCGGCCAGGCCGGCCACGTCTACCCGACGACCGAACCTCCGCCCAAGCCGGCACCACCGGCGACGCCGCCCCCCGCGACGCCCCGCTAGCCGGGATCAGAGCTCGATTTCCAGCCCCTCGGCGGCGGCGGTGAGGGCGATCGACTTGCCGCCGATGCGGTCGAGCTCGCCCCGGCATGCGTGCACCATGCCGTCGACCACGTCGTCGGCGTAGTCCTGGTCGAAGTGGAAGAGGACCAGGTGCCGGGCGCCGGCGGCGACGGCGGCGGCGGCGGCCTCGGCGTAGGAGGCGTTGCCGCGATCGAGGCGGGTGGCGCGGTCGGCCGGGGTGTAGGTCGAGTCGTGGATGAGGATGTCGGCGCCGCGGTAGAGCTCGAGCATCTCGCGGCTCGGGCCGCCCTCGTGGTAGCCGGCGTCCGGGGCGTAGACCATCGAGCGGCCCTCTTCCTCCAGGCGAAAGGCGAGGGCCGAGGTGTGGCCGTGCGGGTTGGGCCGCCCGCGCAGCTCGATGCCGCCCAGGTCGTACGACTCGTCGGGCATGACCGGGGTGAAGTGGATGTTCGAACCCAGGTTCTTGAGCGTGTAGATGGGAGAGAAGTGCGGGTTCATCTGCCCCTCGAGGATGCCCTCGAGCAGGTCGGACGAGTGGGCGTTGCCGTAGACGTGGAAGCGGTTGCCCGGCACGAACACCGGCGGGAAGAACGGGAAGCCCTGGATGTGGTCCCAGTGGGCGTGCGACAGCAGCACCGAGGCGAAGCCCTGCCCCTTGCCCATCTCGCCGGTGAGCAGCGTGTGGCCCAGCCGCATGACGCCGGTGCCCATGTCGAGGATGACGAGCTGGCCCTTCCTGCCCACCACCGACACGCAGGAGGTGTTGCCGCCGTAGCGGTTGGTCTCCGGTCCGGGCGCCGGGATCGCGCCGCGCACCCCCCAGAACCGGATCAGCATCTCAGGCCGGCCCTCCTACGGGCAGCTCGAGTCCTTCATAGGCCGCCACCAGCTGGAGGCGCTGCCCGCGCAGCGCGGTTCGGTAGTGCTCGAGGATCGCGTCCTGCTCGTCGTCGGTCCGGTGCGGCGCGTAGTGATAGAGCGCCAGGGTCTTGACGTCGGCCTCGCGCGCGATGGCGATGGCGTCGTCCGGCGTCGAGTGGCCCCAGTGCGGCTTCTCCCGGTACTCCTCGGGGGTGAACTGGGTGTCGTAGATGAGGAGGTCGGCGCCGCGGCAGAGATCGACCAGCGCATCGCGCATGGCGGCGAGCAGCGCCGCCTTGCTGGGATCGACCGGCTCGCCGGGGGCCGGCGGCTGTCCGATGAACTCGTTCTCGAAGAGGATGTCGGTGAAGGGCGCGGTGTCGGAGGCGTAGACCACCGAGCGGCCGTCGAGATCGATCCGGTAGGCCAGCGCCACCCACGGGTGATTGAGGCGGGTGCAGCGGACCACCGCCGGCCCGATCTCGAAGCGCTGGCTGTCGCCGAGCTCGTGGAAGTCGACGTCGGCGACCAGCTCGTCGAGCGAGACCGGGAAGTAGGGGCTCTCGGTCTGCGAGGCGAACACGGCGCGCAGGTGGGTGTCGCGGCGCAGGGCGTAGACGTGCAGTCGATTGCCGCGGGTGTAGAGCGGCGAGAAGTACGGCAGGCCCTGGATGTGGTCCCAGTGGGTGTGGCTGATGAGCAGGTGGGCGACGCCCTTGCCCTCGCCGAACTCCCGGACCGCGAGGTCTTTTCCCAGGCGGCGGATGCCGGTCCCGGCATCGATGATGATCGGGTTCATCCCGTCGGCGTCGATCTGGACGCACGAGGTGTTTCCGCCATAGCGGTTGGTCTGCGGACCGGGAACCGGTATCGACCCGCGGACACCCCAGAATCGGGCCTTCATCCCTCGATGGAGGCTAACACGCTGAAATGCACGAGATCCATCCGGTCAGGGGTGCAATGCGGCGCCGATGCGATACCGGTTCTGGACGAGCTCGTGGAAGAACATGACGCCGCCGGCAGCGACGGAGATCACACCTGGGCCGGACTCGCTCGGCGGCCCCGCGTCCAGCACCGGATCGGCCCCGAAAAAGCGGGTGAACGACAGCCCGTCGTACGACCCGGCGTAGCCGATCGAGTCGACCAGGAGACCGGGCTCTCCGCCCGGCCGGGTGCCGCTGAAGAAGAGCCCGACGTGGACCGGCTCGGCGTCCTCGAGGGTGTGGGTGACGAGCGCAAACGGATCGCCCACCGCGAGCTCGTCGAAGGCCTCTTCGAGGGCCGGGCGGCGCTCGATGATCGGCTCCGGCAGCCGGGTGAAGGAGACTCCGTCGTCCGCGGTGGCGGCGTGGATGCCGGGCGCGGCGGGATCGAGGAAATAGAGCGCGGTGGTATCGGCCAGGAGCGCGGCTGCCGGGCTGGTGGCGCCCTCGAAGAGCGGGTTGTCGCCATGCTTCTGCCAGCTGGCGCCGTCGTCGGTCGAGTCGGCGCGGCCGATGGCCGGCGCGTCGATGCCGCCGCGGTAATAGAGGACGAGGTGGCCGCCGCCGAGGTCGATCACGGTCGGCTCGGCGACGAAGTCCTCTTCCCAGGCCTCGCTCGGCGCCAGCGCCAGGCCGGGCGGCACGTCCGGGACCGAGTGGACATCGGGAAGCTCGGCGTACCAGATCTCGGCGGCGTCGCCCTCGGGCGACCCGCGCGTGTACCAGATGCGGAAGCCACCGCCGTCGCGCGCGAGCGGTGTAGGGTCGCGGACGTTGGCGGTGATGTCGGCCAGGACATACGGCTCGTCGGCCGGGGTGTCGAAGTCGATCTCGGTCCGGCCGTAGGGACCGGCCGCGCGGGTCGGCAGGTTGTCGCGTCCGCCCGGCTCGTCGTCGAAGGGACCGACGCCGCAGGCGGCCAGCGAGGCGGCGAGGAAGAGGAAGGCGGCGGGGCGCATGATCAGAAGTGCCAGGTCGACGACAGGCCGAGCTGGATGAGGCGGCCGCTCGAGCGGTAGTCGCCGACCGGGTCGACCGGGGACAGCTTGTGGTGCGTGCGCGGGGCGAGGAAGGTCACCGCGCCGTAGACGTCGAGCCGGAGCGGGCGCGGCAGGATGTCGGTCCAGCCGCGCAGGGTCAGGCCGAGGCCGGACGAGATCGAGTGCTTGTCGTTGTCGATGAAGTTCGACTCGCCGACCTGCTCGGGGACCGGCGAGGGCTCGAAGGAGTAGCCGGCGCGCAGGTCGAGGTCGCGCGGCAAGGACTCGTAGAGCCGGTACTCGACGCCCAGCCGCGGGATGACGATGTCGTGGTAGTTGGGATCCGGCAGGGGCGGAGTGTCGGGGAAGTCGAGCAGGTCGTTGAACATGCCGGCGTCGATCTCGAGGTCGATCTGGGTGGCGGGGTTCTCGAAGCGCGACCAGCGGTGAAGCGACGCGTCGAAGGCGACCAGGAGGCGGTGGGTGACCTGGGCGGCGAGCCCGGCGGACCACTGCTGCGGCTGGAAGAGGTCCTGGGCCAGCGCCTGGAGCTCGAGGCGGCCGTTCTCGACCACCGGGTTGTCCTCGCGGCCGACGTCGGCCAGGACCCGCACCGTGTTGTCGAGGACGAACGTGTAGCCGCCGCGGTAGGAGGCGCCGATGTCGAGCCAGGGCGTGGCGTGGAAGAGGACGCCGGCCTGCGGGTAGCGGATCTCCTTGACGTCGGCGTCGATGGCGAGCGCGAGGTCGGAGTCGATCGGATCGGGGAAGCCGAGGCGTCCGACCAGGTCGACCGCGGCCACGGTCTTGGCCATGTAGGCGATGCCGCCGCCGACCGCGAGGCGGTCGCCGATCCGGACCGCCAGGTTGGCGCCGAGGAAGAGGCGCTGGGGCCGGTTGTCGTAGAGCGCGAAGCGCGGCTTGTCGGCCTCGAGCGCGCGCGCCCGCAGGACGTGCTGGTCGGGCAGGAACAGGCCGCCCGAGAGGGCGAGGTGGATCTTGCCGATGCGGCCGGGCGCCGCCAGCGCCACCGCGATGCCGCGCGAGCTGTCGACCCCGAGGTCGAGGCCGTTGACGAACAGGCTCGGGACCGCGGTCTGGTAGCCGATGTCGATGCGGATGTCGTCGAAGGTGGCGAGCAGGGCCGGGTTGTAGTAGTTGGCGCTGCCGTCGCTGGCCGCCGCGGTCTGCGCCCCCGCCATCGCCGGCGCCCTTGCTCCAAATCCAAAGGCATCCACCGGATTCGCCAGGGCCGGAGAAGCGAACCGCGAGGCCGCGACGAGCGCGGTGACCAGAACTATTTTGAACCGCCAAAGGCGCCAAATGCGCCAAACCAGATCTTGATTCTTGGTTTGCCTCGGCTGCTTCGAGGCGAACCCAACCAGTTCTCCTTTGGCGGCTTTGGCGGGTTTGGCGGCAAGAGAACTCATAGATCCACGCCGAGGGTGAGGCCGCCGACGACGATGTGGCCCCTGGTGGAGATGGAGTCGAAGGGGAGCGGCATGTCGGGGCCGAAGGCGTCCGGGTCCTTGGTGTGGCTGCGCGGCTGCAGGAGGTGGAACTGGAACCAGGCGTCGAGGTGGACCGGCAGCCACGACTCCGGCCAGGCGATGCCGGCGCCGGCGCTGAACATGTGGCGGTTGTTGTCGAGCAGCGACTGCCGGGTCTTCATCTCCGGCGCAGGCGTCATGAGGAAGGCGTAGCCGGCGCGCAGCGCGACATCGCCGCCGAGCGGGCCGTCGGTCCTGAGCTCGGCGCCGGCGTGCGGCCTCAGCGTGTCGTGGAAGCTCGGCTCCTCCTGCGCCGGCGCGGTCGCCAAGGGATTTTCGGTCGGCAGCGGGAAGTCGCTCCAGTGCTGGAAGGAGAGCAGGGCGTAGGCGGTGAGGGCGCGGCTGGCGCGCCACGAGGTCTCGAGGTCGACCGTCCACGGGTCGTACTGCGCGACCCCGGCGATGCGGATGGGCGGCAGGCTGAGCGGCAGCTCGGAGGCCAGGTCGTTGGTGACCTCGATGTCGTAGTCGGAGCGCGAGGCTCCGCGCACGGTGAGCCCGAAGCGGATGTCCTCGAAGCCGCCCATCGGCGGATCCCAGGTGACGCCGGCGACCGGGGCGAAGTTGGTGACCAGCCGCTGCTCCGAGTCGGTGGTGAAGCGCTGGGCCGCGTCGACGTCGACGAAGATGTAGCCGCGCAGCGCGGCCAGGGCGAGCAGCCCGATCCCGGCCCGCCAGCGGTCGGAGATGCGCACGCCGGTGCCGAGCAGGATGCCGAGCGTCTGGCTGCGGGTCTCGAGCAGGGCGTAGACCGGATCGCCCGGGAGCGGCACGCGCACGCGGGTGAGGGTCCCGGTCGGGACGAAGAAGCCGAGCCCGAGGCCGACCCGATCGCGCAGCGCGCCGCCGAGCGGCAGCGGCAGGGCGGCGCCGAACGACAGCCCGCGCGGCCGCTCGGTCCCGGTGTCGTCGCCGTCCATCTCGAGCGAGAAATCGCCGTAGAGATAGCCGACGGTGAGCCGCTTGCGGGTGACCTCGCCGAGGCCGGCCGGATTGAGGTAGGTGCTGTCGAAGCCGGCGGAGTCGCTCTCGCCGGTGCCCGCCAGTGCCGGCGAGCGGCCGCCGAAGCCGTAGAGCTCGAGCGGCGATCCGACGGCTACGCGCGCGGCGGCGGCGGTAGCGGCACAGACCAGCGCGGCCCGGATCGCGACTCTCGCCCACCCCATGCGGCGCGGACCTTAGCACGTGATAGCTTCGACCGGATGGCGGAGGGCGGTTGGCTTCACGACACCCTGCAGGAGGCATGGAGGGACTACACGCTCCTGCTCGTCATCGGCCTCCTCCTCGCGGCGGCCGTGCGCAGCCGAGCCTCGCGCAGCAGGCGCAGCCGCGCGAGCATGCGCGGCACCGCGATCTTCCTCCTGCTCCACATCGCGTCGCTGCCGCTGCTCGGCTACCTGGCGGCGGGCGGCCACGAGAGCTACGAGAGCTGGCGGCTGTTCTCGATCACGCTGGCGACCTTCGCCGGGGTCACCATCCTGCTCGCCATCCTGTTCGACGGCATCCTGCGCGGGCTCCGGCTCGAGGCCCCGCGCCTGGTGCAGGACATGTTCGCCGCCGGCGCCTACCTGGTGTCCGGGCTGTTCCTCCTGTCCGCCTGGGGGGTCAACCTCGGCGGTCTCATCGCCACCTCGGCGGTCTTGACCGCGGTCATCGGCTTCTCGCTGCAGGACACCCTCGGCAACCTGATGGGCGGCATGGCGCTGCAGGCGGAGCGCTCGGTGCGCCCGGGCGACTGGGTCAAGATCGGCGACGTGGTCGGCAAGGTGCTCGAGGTGAGGTGGCGGCAGACCACGCTCGAGACGCGCAACTGGGAGACGGTCATCGTCCCGAACAGCTTCCTGGTCAAGAACCAGTTCATGGTCCTGGGCCGGCGCCAGGGGCAGCCGCTCCAGCTGCGCCGCGCGATCGAGTTCAACACCGACTATCGCTACAGCCCGGCCGAGGTGATCCGCACGGTCGAGGAGGCGCTGCGCCGCGCGCCCATCCAGTCGGTGGCCGCCGAGCCGCTGCCCGACTGCGTGCTCTTCGACCTGCGCGGCAGCTTCTACACCTTCCGGGTCAGGTACTACCTGACCGATCTCAACCGCGACGACCCGATCGACTCGCTGGTCCGCAACCGGATCGACGTGGCGCTGCGGCGCGCCGGCATCCCGCTCACCATGCCGGCCGCCGCCGTCTTCCTCACCCGCGAGAGCGAGAAGCGGCGCAAGCGCAAGGCGCAAGACCTCGACCGCACGCGCGAGGAGGTGCTGCGGCGCGTCCAGCTGTTCGAGAAGCTGTCGGAGGAGGAGCTCGATCAGCTGGCCGACGGCCTGCGCTTCTCGCCCTTCTCGTCCGGCGAGGTCATGACCCGGCAGGGAACCGAGGGGCACGATCTCTACCTCATCCACCAGGGCAAGGTGGCGGTGCGCGTCCACGCCGGTGGGGTCGAGACCGAGGTCGCCCAGCTCGGCCCGGGCGCCTTCTTCGGCGAGCGCTCGCTCATGACCGGCGAGATGCGCAGCGCCACCACCGTCGCCCTCAGCGACGTCGTCTGCTACCGGCTGCCCAAGGCCGAGCTCGAAGGCATCCTCAAGCGGCGCCCCGAGCTGGCCGAGGAGCTGGCCGAGCTCCTGGCCCGGCGCGTGAACGAGCTCGACGCCCATCGCCAGCACCTCAACAGCGACGCCCGCGAACAGCGCGTCGAGAGCGACCGCCGGCGGCTCGTGTCGCAGATCCGCGACTTCTTCGGCCTGTGACCAGCGGGGTCCCGGGGACGGGGCTCGCCAGCGGCGTGACATTTCCGCATCGCCGCGCCGGCCCCAGGCGCGGGGGATAACCACGCGCATCCGGGTGGTTGTGCCGCGGCGTGCTTCTTGCGGGACGGAGACCGCATGCTGCCCCGCGCGCCGCTCTTCGTGCTCCTCCTCGCTTGTGACTGCGGTCCCGGCGCCGACGGCGCGCAATCGGCGACCATGAGCACCGAGGAGTGCGCCAGCCCGGAGGTGGCGCTGTTCGGCGTCAACATCGACCCGAAAAACCCGACCGCCAGCCCGACCCCGGCCCAGCTCGACGAGCTCGGCGTCAGGTGGGTGCGCTTCGTCTATCGCGCCGGGACCGGCGTCGCAGCCACCGTCCGGCAGATCGAGCGCTACCGGGCCGCAGGCATCAAGGTCCTGCTCAACGTGAACTACGAGTCGCTCACCCTGCCGAAGCCGGCGCACGACGCACCGGCGGACGAGTGGGGGCGGTATGTCGCGGCGGTCGTCGCGGCGGCGCGCGACGTCGCGATCGGCATCGGCAGCGGGGTCGACGCCTACGAGCTGTGGAACGAACCGGACCAGCTGCCGGAAGAAGGACAGGACCCGACCTGCGCCTGCGACATCACACCCGACCACTGCGACGACGACTGCGGCTGCGACTACCAGTGCTACGACCCGTTCGTCCCGCCCTTCTACTTCGGTCCGATGGCCGCGCAGGCCGGCGCCCTGCTGGCGGCGACCGGCGTGCCGCTCGTGCTGGGCGGCTTCTCGTCCGGTCAGCCGGGCTACGTGACGAACAGCATCGCCACCGGCGGCGGGCTCGCCGACTACACGGGCATCGGCGTCCACCCGTACGGCGCCGACTGGCTGCCCGGCAGCAGCCTGGTGAAGACGTTCAGCACCTATCGCTTCGACCGCCAGGTCTGGGTCACCGAGATCGGCCTGCCGGCCGATGGGCCCGAGGCCGCCGAGTATCTCGACCACATCTACCGGGCCACGCTGGATGGCGGATACGCGGGTGACGCGGTGCCGGTCATCTTCTGGTTCGCCTGGTCGGACGGCAACCGGCCCGGCTTCGGGCTGGTCGATGTCGATGGCGTGCCGAAGGCGACCTACGCCGCGTTTCAGGCGCTGGCCCCGGCGGCGCACGGCCGCTGCAGCGGCGGCGGCCAGGCGACGGCGTGCGGCTCCGGGCAGCATCCGGTCGGCGGCACCTGCGTCTCCGACAGCTGCGGCGACGGCACCTGCGCGGCCGACGAGACCGTCGAGAGCTGCGGAGTCGATTGCGGCTGCGCGGCGCCGACCGCCTGCAGCACGGTCGCGCCTTTCGGCTGCTGGTGCGACGCCACCTGCGCCGAGCGGGGCGACTGCTGCTCCGACTACGCGGCCGCCTGCGGCGGCTGAGGCCGCCTACTCGACGTAGATCGGGCTGGCATAGATCCAGGGCAGCGTCTGCTCGGCGTAGTCGGTTCCGAACGAGCCGAGGTAGGGACCGAGGTGGCGCGGGACCATGTGGATCTCGACCCGGTAGGCGCCGGGGGCGTCGAGCGGCGCCGACAGCGCGGGGCCGGCGCCCTCGGCCACCACCTCCGGTTCGCCGTCAGGCGGGATGTAAAGGATGCGCGCCGTGATGGTGGGGGAGGGCAACGAGGGATCGAGATCGAGGACCTCCGGGACGGCCACCTCGAGGCTGGCGCCGGCGGCGGCCGCGACGGTGCCGCCGAGCTCGACCGGATCCTCGCCGGCTGCCTCGGCGCGGACGTCGAGACCGACCGGGGTGCCGAGCAGCTCGAACGCGACGAAGAGGCGGCCGCCGCGCAGCGCCTCCTCGATCTGGCCGATGTCGCTCGGGTCGCGGACCAGGACCACGTTGGAGAACCAGCGCATGACGCGCCGGTAGGAGTCGCCGCGCTCGCCGTCGCGCAGCATGATGGGCAGCGCGTTCTGGTGAGCATCCGAGCCGCCCGATCCGGCGACGCGGCGGCCGCCCGCCAGGAGCTGGTCCCAGGTGTCGAGCGACGGCTGGTTCTCGCTCAGGAACGAGAGCAGGGCCAGGTCGGGGACCGGCCCGTCGTCGGCGAGGTCGGCGAACTCGATGGCGGCGCTGATGGCGCCGGCGCGGTCGAGCCCCAGGTACTCCTCGCGGATGTCGGGATCGATGTTGGCGTGCAGCTGGTAGACCTCGATGCCGTCCGGCTCGAGCGGCTCGAGCTCGGCCGCGGTGCGCTGCTCGGTATGCGGGATCCAGACCGTGGCGCCGGCGTCGCGGAACGCGGCCACCGCCGCCGGGTCGTCTCCGTTGTAGGCGGCATGGCGCTCCTCGATGGTCCCGCTGACGTGCCGGTCGAGCATGATCGGCATGATCGGGTTCTCGCCGCCCACCGTGAGGAGGACGTGGCTGCCGTCGTCGCACGCGAGGCGCGAGGCGATCGGCCCGCCCTCGCTCATCACCAGCTGGTCGTCGCCGCGCACCAGGAACAGGTCGGCGAACTCCTCGTCCGCCATGGTCGCGTCGTGGTCGGTCAGCGCCGCGTAGTCCATTCGCGTGGTGCACAGCCCGGCGCGCAGGTCGGCCAGGCAGTCCTCGTCGATCGGGCCCGTCTCGTCGGCGCGCGGCTGGCCGTCGCAGGCGTCGTGCGAGTAGGGGGAGTGGAGGTGGATGATGCCGCGCGCCGGCTCGAGCCCACGCCGCGCGCCCATCTCGCTCGAGGGCGCCAGGTCCATCCGCCAGGCGGGCAGCGCGGTCGCATCGGGAGCCCCGCCGCCGCCGTCATTGTCGCCGCAGGCCAATCCGAGAATGGCGGCCGCAAAGGCCCACAGCGCCCGCCCCTTCCGCCACGTCATGACGGACGTTTATCCCATTCACATGAATAAATCAGCGTTTCGCTGGTCGAAAGCTTGATTGTGAACCCCCGGACACGGCAGTGATCGGCACGATCAGACAGCACTGGTTAACCAGGTTTCGCGCCAGGTGTCACATGTTCGACGGTTGCGGGTAAGGTGGCCGAGGCCCGCGACTTGCTTTCCCGGGAGTCCCCGAAAGGAGAAACGACATATGCGCCGTTTCACCATCATTGTTGCTCTACTCGTTGTAGCCCCGCTCCTCGCCGATTCGGGCGAGGCGCAGGCACAGGTCGGCGTCTCGTTCGACGTCGGCATCGCGCCGCCGGCTCCCCGGCAGGTGGTCCCCGACAGCCGCTACGGCTACGACGCCTGGGATAGCTGGGATGGCTACTCCTACGGCGGCTACGTCTGGGTGCAGGGCCGCTGGGCGTGGGACGGCTACAGCTGGCGCTGGATGGACGGCTACTGGACGCAGGCCCGCCCGGGACACGTGTGGGTCGACGGTTACTGGGTCCGCACGCCGCGCGGTCGCTGGCGCTGGGTCGAGGGCTACTGGCTCCGCGCTCGCCCGGGTCGTCACTGGCGCCCCGGCTTCTGGGCGATGGTCGGCGGCCACTACATGTGGCGTCCGGGCGCCTGGACGATGGTCCGCTCCGGCTACGACTGGGAGCCGGGCCGCTGGATGCGCCGCAACGGCCGGGTCGTCTGGGTCGACGGCCGCTGGCGCGCGGCGAACGTGAGGCGCAGCTACCGGAACGTGGTCTACCGCGACAACCGGTACTTCCGCGACCGCGCCGTGCACGATCGCGACTACCGCCGGGGCGGCCGCCTCAACCGCGACGTGCGTGAGGACATCCGCGATCGCCGCGAGGACGTGCGCGACCGGCGCGAGGACATCCGCGACCGCCGCGAGGACGTGCGCGACAGGCGCGAGGACGTCCGTGACCGGCGCGACGGCAACACCGGCCCGGCCGACCGCCGCGAGGATGTGCGCGATCGCCGCGAGGACCGCCGCGACCGCCGCGAGGACGTGCGCGACCGGCGCGAGGATCGCCGCGACGTGCGCGAGGACAAGCGCGAAGAGCGCCGCGATCGCCGCAAGCGCCACAACAACAACCAGTAGTCGCCGGTCCATCCGAGCGACCGACGAAGCCGGGCCTGCGGGCCCGGCTTTTTTCGTTCCGGGTCAGGTCCGGACGACCAGGAGCTTGGCGGCGCCGAGCCCCTCGATGAGCGGCGGCGGCACACCGACCTCGTCGCGCCAGAACGCGTCGGACCCGAGGAGATCGTGGGTGGCGCGCAGCTGGCCGTCGAGGGTGAAGAGGACCCCGCCGGGCGCCAGCCGCGGCACCAGCTGCCGCAGGCAGACCCGGGTCGACTCGAGGAGGTCGACGTCGAGCACCACCACGTCGAGCGGCGGCGTCACCAGCTCCGGCAGCGTCTCGGCGAACCAGCCCTTGTGGAAGCTCACCACCTCGGCGGCGCCCAGCCGCCCCACCGCGCGCTGAACCTGGGGCAGGGTGGCGCGGAACGCCCCGGCGCGGAACTCGATCGGCCGTCCGTCCATGTGCCGGTGGCGCTCGCGGTTGGGCGGCAGTCCGCGGAACGAGTCGCACACGATGAGCCGGCCGCCGGCGGCGCGCACCGCCAGGCTGAGCTTCGCGGTGCTCGAGCCGTGACCGCAGCCGGCCTCGAGCACGACCGGTCGCTCGCGCGCCAGGATGGCGCGGCTCACCGCCAGCATCTCGCCGAGCGTGTGATAGCCGCGCACCTGGTTGGTGATGGCGGTGAAGCGGCGCACCAGATCGATCCGCGCCGCCAGGTTCGCCCGCACCGCCGGGTCGCGCAAGAAGCCGATGAGGTCGCGCCGGTCGCGGGTGGCGAGGTACCGGATCGACATCCAGCGCCGGTAGAGGCTGCCGGGTCCGCGCCGCACGGGTTCAGCCCGGCCCTAGAACGGAGCGGCCGCGCAGAACGGCTGCAGGTCGCTGCCAACCGCCTCGCCGGGCGGCGGGACTGGCTCGCCGCCGTGGTCGCGCATCCGGGGCTCGTCGCGGCACTCGTAGCCGTCGCGGCAGTCGCCGTTGCTGTCGCACTTCTTCATGCAGTAGCGGATCTCTGCGTTGCGCGGGACGCAGGTCTCGCTCAGCGAGCACAGCTCGTCGGCCGTGCAGCTGTCCTCTCCGCCGCTCTGGTCCTCGGTGTAGGGGTCGCAGGTCCGATCCGAGTCGGACACCGAGAAGAACCGGACGCAGACCGACTCCTCCGGACAGGAGTCGAAGTCGCAGCCGATGATGGTGCAGTAGCCGCCCGGCGAGCTGATGTCGCAGAAGCGATCCCCCTGAGGCGAGCAGTCGGACGACAGCGAGCACTCGTCGCCGATCTCCTCGCCGCAGGCGGCGGCCATGAGGAGCGCTGTCACGAGCAGGAGGGGGCGAACCGGGCGCACGGCGGGCGGATACTAACACCGGACTGACCCCGGGCAAGCCGCGCGGGTTGCCTCGTCGTGTCGCGCGGTTGCGGGTTTGTCGCCCGGCGCGGGGAGAGGGCGCTTCGCCCGGCTGCGTATAATTGTCCCAGTGAGGGGCCCCCCCGCCGGGAAAGCGACCTCGGAGGCCGCCAGTCCGGAGCTCGCCGACACCGTGGCAGGCTGGTCGGGCGGCGACGGCACCTCCGCGATCCTGGAGCGCGGCGCCGCGGTCGGCCGCTACCTCGTCCTCGAGCTCCTCGGCACCGGCGGCATGGGCGCGGTGTACGCCGCCTACGATCCGGAGCTGGATCGCAAGGTCGCCGTCAAGCTGGTCCTGCCCGGCGCGGGCGGCAGCATCGGGCGGGCGCGCATGCTGCGCGAAGCGCAGGCGATCGCCCGGCTGTCGCACCCGAACGTGGTCACGGTGCACGACGTCGGCACCCGGGTCGACGAGGTGTTCGTCGCGATGGAGCTGGTGGATGGTGACACGCTCACCGCCTGGCTGGGCGAGCGGACCCGCACCACCGACGAGATCCTCGACGTCTTCGTCCAGGCCGGCCGCGGGCTGGCCGCCGCCCACCGGGCCGGGCTGGTCCACCGCGACTTCAAGCCCGACAATGTGCTGGTCGGCAAGGACGGCCGCACCCGCGTGGTCGACTTCGGCCTGGTCCGCGAGGTCGAGCACCCGGAGGAGGAGCCCAACACGCCGGTCCCGTCGGAGCCGGTCCTCTCGATGGAGCTCACCCAGGCCGGCTCGGTGATGGGCACGCCCGCCTACATGGCGCCCGAGCAGTTCATGCGGCGCGCGACCGATGCCCGCAGCGACCAGTACAGCTTCTGCGTGGCGCTGTTCGAGGCGCTGCAGGGGAAGCTTCCCTTCATCGGCGAGGACCTGGCGAGCACCGCCGAGAAGGTGCTGTCCGGCGAGGTGCCGGAGGTGGCGGGCGAGCGCAAGGTGCCGGCCCGCGTGCGCGCCGTCCTGCGCCGTGGCATGAGCATCACCCCGGCCGCCCGCTATCCGTCGATGGACGCGCTGCTCGCCGAGCTGGCCCAGAGCGGCCGCGCCGGGCGCCGGCGCCTGCTTTCCGTCGCGGCGGTCGCCGCGGTGGCGGGCGCGATGGCGATCCCGCTGCTTGCCGGCAAGGGGTCGGCTGCCCCGCCGTGCGGCGGCGGCGCCGATCGCCTGACCGGCGCCTGGGACGTCTCGCGCCGCACCGCGGTCGAGCGCGCCTTCGCCGCCACCGGCCTGCCCTACGCCGCCGATTCGGCCCGCGCGGTGGCGCGCAGCCTCGACCGCTACGCCGGCGACTGGGTGAAGAGCTGGCGCGACTCGTGCGAGGCGACTCGCGTGCGCGGCGAGCAGTCGGCCGAGATGCAGGACCTGCGCGCTGCCTGCCTGGCGCGGCGCCGGAGCGAGCTCGACGCGCTGGTCGACCTCATGACCGCGGCCGATCAAGGAACCGTGCAGCGCGCCGCGGCCGCCGCCCAGGCGCTGCCGCCGGTCGCCGAGTGCGACGACCTGGCGGCCCTGCAGGCGCCGGTCCCGCCGCCCAGCGGAGCGGCCGCGCGCCGCGAGGTCGACGCCATCCGCGACGAGGCGGCCCGGGTCGATGCCCTGCTGCTCGCCGGCCGCTACAAGGATGCGCTGGGTCCAGCCGAGGCGCTGCGCCTCCGCGCCCGCGCGCTCGCCTACCGGCCGGTCGAGGCCGAGGTCGCGGTGCTGGTGGCGCAGTCGAACATGCGCTCGGGCGCGACCGAGAAGGCGATGGCTGCCTATCGCGAGGCGCTCACCGCGGCGACCGCCGGGCGCCACGACGAGGCGGCGGCGCGCATCCTGACCATGCTGGTGCAGGTCTCGGCCGACGCCGAGGAGTTCGACCGGGGCCTCGAGTGGGAGGCGCTGGCCGAGGCGGCCCTCGAGCGGATCGGCAACCCGCCGCAGCGGCGAGCCTCGCTGCACCATGTACACGGCTATCTCCTCGCGCGCCAGGGCAAGTTCGCCGAGGCGGCCGCGGAGCACGAACAGGCGCTCGTCATCCGGCAGCGCATCTCGCCGTCCAGCTTCGAGACATCGCGCAGCCTCAACAGCGTGGCCTTCGCCTACGACGAGATCGGGCGGTACGCCGAGGCGCGCGCCATGGCCGAGAAGGCGGTCGCCATCCAGCTGGCCGAGCTCGGCCCCAACCACCCCGAGGTCGCCGTCTGCTACAACAACCTCGGCAACATCGCCAGCGACGAGGGCGACCTGGCGCGGGCCAGCGACTACTACCATCGCGCGCTCGCCATCCGCGAGAAGACGACACCGGCTGGCGACGACCCGCTGAACCTGTCCAACGTGCTCAACAACCTCGGCATCGTCGCCTTCGACCAGCGCCGCTGGGACGACGCGCTCGCCTTCCACCATCGCGCCCTGGCGATCCGAGAGCGGATCGAGCCCGACGGGCCGGACGTGTCGGTGTCGATCGCCAACATCGCTGCGGTCGAGCTCGAGCGCGGCCACCTGCGCGAGGGGCTTACCGGCTACCGGCGCGCGCTCGCCATCGCCGAGAAGAAGCTCGGGCGCGACCACCCCTACGTCGGCGACGCCCTCCAGGGGATCGGCGATGCCACCCGCCGGCTCGGCCAGCTCGACGAGGCGCTGGCCGTCTACCAGCGGGCGCTGGCGATCCGCAAGGCGGGCGCGCGGCCGATCGAGCTGGCCGATGTCGAGTTCGGCCTGGCGCGCGCTCTCTTTGCCAAGGGCCAGAAGCAGCGCGCCGTCCAGCTGGCGCGCGCCGCCCGCGGCCGCTACGAAGGCGACCCGGCGGCCCGGCGCAAGCTCGCCGAGCTCGACGACTGGCTGCGTTCTCGCCCGGTCCGGTAGCTCTGCTAACATGCGCCCGTGCGAGCCGTGGTGCAGCGGGTGT
>Ga0111538_10003471_pt1 | contig 22014 bp, 12 predicted proteins | sample SoiMethybrSBSTD1_FD_79669 | JGI IMG/M metagenome (GOLD analysis project Ga0111538, IMG submission 79669) | Bulk soil microbial communities from a Populus tree surrounding site in Tennessee, USA - Soil MetaG P. TD hybrid SBSTD1 (version 2)... | ecosystem: Environmental > Terrestrial > Soil >... | reverse complement strand
TGGGCGGTGAGTGCCGCGTCGCTGGCGACGGCGAGTCGGGCCTCGCCCACATCCGGGAGCTTCGTCCCGACATCGTCCTGCTCGACATCGGCATGCCCGGGCTCGACGGCTACGAAACGTGTCGCCGCATCCGCAAGGAGTTCGGCACCGGTGTCATGGTCGTGGCGCTGACCGGCTGGGGGCGCGAACACGACAAGCAGAAAGCGATGTTCGCCGGCTTCGACGTGCATCTGACGAAACCCGCCGACCCAGTGATGCTGGAAGGCTTATTGGCAAGCGCGGGTACGGCGGGGCGTCACTGAGAGGGCAGCGGTTTTAACGCGATCGAATCATCTGTGAGATCGGTGGGCTCTCGGCGAGCGCGGCCTGTCAATCGTGTTTGCGCTCTCCGTCTCAGCGTGCCGCTGATCCGATTGCATTCTCTAGAACCAAAGCTCCGGCAACTGGAAGCCCGAATCAACGGCGATGTGACGGCCGTCCGGGCTGCTGCACGATGTCATCCGGATCATCAGCGCCCGCAAGGCCCACCAGTCATGAGAAAGCGCGCTACGAAAACGACTGACCCGCTCGACGGCCCGATCGATTTCACTCGATTCGGCCCTGCCCGCCGCAACGCATTCGCCGGCGCCGGCGAGGCAGGCGGACCCTCCCTTCGGGCCCTGTGGGAGATGCCGCAGCTGGCCACCGGCGCGGTCCTGCTGCGGCGGGGACGTCCAGGGAAAGGGCGTCGGCACACGTCGATCGTGAAGTCCGTGCGGCTGCCGGAAGCGCTGTGGAAGGAGATCGAGCGGACGGCACCCTCGAGACGGCTGAATCTGCATCAGGCGATGCGCGCCGCGCTGCTCGGGTGGATTCACCGAGCACGCTGATGCCCAAGAGCCGCGACGCGCTTGCCGCTGACTCAGAACTCCACCCTCACTGCCACTCGACTGGCATGCAGGCGGACTCTTCAACCCAGGCCGTCGATTCGTACTCGGCGCCGCAGTTCTGGATGAATGCGTTACTTCGCGGCAAGGGATTGGCCGATGCCGCTCAGCAGCCAGTATTCAGGGAATGGATTTCCGGCCGAGAACAGCACCGGCGAGCCCTCAACTCCCAAAGACAGCGAAGTAATCATCTCCGTAGGAACGGCAATACGAACCGGTTCTCCGCTGGCCGCATTCAACGCCCACAGATTTGTTGGAGCGTCGCGCGACGTCAGGATGCTGACGACAAGCTTGGAACCGTCACGGCTCCAGGCGACGGCCTCGCAGTCTCCTCCTCCCGGAAACCGATGCCGCTCTTCAACATTTTGTCCGCGTAGAACTCGCAGCACGCAACCGACACCAGGAGTGGGCACTAACAGTGCGATCGCCCCGTTGTGCGACACGTCGAACGGGCCAGCCGCTTTCGTGACAGCCGTCGTCGTTCCGGAATCGATTTCGCGGCGCCGCAGCTCACCACCTTCCAGGTAGTAGATCGCAGCTGAATCCGGGCTCCACGCGAACTGTGCCAGGCCGCCGGGTGGTGCCCCCAATGGCCCGGAAATGAAGCGGCGATGGTTGTCACCTCCGACATCGAGGATATCCAGAACTGCCGGGCCCTCGGAGTCAGGACGGTAGTACACAGCAATCCACCGCCCGTCCGGCGACCAGCGCAATCGGGAAGCGCGCGTCATCCGGCCGGGGAGCGGCAGTTCCCGCTCGAGTCGACCCTGGGGATCACGCACGAGCACACGCGCCTTGGCCAGTGACGGAGAGCCTACGGCTCCGGCAATCAGCGCGGTGCGCTGCCCGTCCGGACTCCAGTCAGGAGAAGCTGTGTCTCCGATCGACGCGCGCGGGTCGAGGCGTGCCAACCCGGTAATCGTGCCGAGATCGAGGTCGACTGAAGCGCGAAACGCGTCGATCCAGTGCGTGATTTGCTGCACGAGCAGAGCGCCGTTGCGACCGTATCCTCTCAACCAGATGCTGCTTCTCCCGAAATCCTGGACGAGTTCGGGAGGCGCGGTCGCCTGCCCATTCTCGACACGAACCGAAAAGAGCGCGGTGCCGCCGAGACTGTCGCTCAAAAACACGATGGCGCCACCGTCAGTCGTCCAGGTTGCCGCCCACTCGTCCGACGGGGTGTGCAGCAGCCAGCGCTCGCCACCGTCTGCGTCGATGACCGCGAGGTCGCGAGCGGCCGTACCGGCAGCAGATCGGGTCGTCACGAGGTGGCGGCCATCTGGCGACAGGTCCAGGCTGGCATCGCCGACGTCGACGTCAAAGAGCAAGTCAGAACGACCCCCGTCGACTGGCACGATGGCGAATTGGAATGTGCCGCGCGCAGTACGACTGCGAACAAGCAGCGCGCGGGAGTCCGCCGTCCACTTGTCGATGGCGAGAAACCTCGCATCTGCCGAATCACGACCGAGCTCCCGGTCTCCTGTTCCGTCCCGGTTGATCAACCGCAAGGTGTGGGATTGGCTGCGGTCCGTGGTCCACAGATAAGCCACCCGTGTTCCGTCGGCCGACAGCAGGGATGCGGGGGAGCCCTCCAGCCCTGTACCTTCCCGAATCGTTTCGACCTTGCCCGTAACCAGGTTGCAGACGCCGAGCGCCATCCGTCCGCCTGCGCACGTAGCGTGAACGCCGTCCGGAGCCAGCGTGCGGAAATTGACCATGCGCTCCAGGCCTTCATCGATATGTACGAACGCGATGCCCGCTGGCCGCGTCCTGACCGAGGACTCAGGCGGCAGGGGGGAATCGGATTCGGGTTCCTTCTCGAACTCGATGCCCATCTGCGGCACGGGAAGCGGCGGGCTCGACGGCGCGGATGTCAGCGGGCTGCGCCGAAGAGGAATCGATTCGGACGACGGCCGACTCTTTACCCACGTTACCAGTCCCATACCAGACGCGATAGTGAGCACCAGGACTGTCGCCGCCAGCGGACGCCGTCGAGAGTCTCTGGTCCAGCTCGAAGTTGAGCGCGCCGCGCACGTTGCGAGAGCCGTCTCCATCGCCGTCGCACTTTCGAAACGGCGAGAGGGATCGTGCTCCATCGCGCGTTCGATGACGTCAACGAGCGCACGTGGCAGGTCCGACCGCAGCGTGTCTATGGAGACACGCGAGCGATGATGGTGCGCCTCACGGATCTGAGCGATCCTTCGGCCCGGCACCGGGTAAGTCCCCGTCGCGAGGTGAAAAAGCAGGACGCCGAGGCTGTACAGATCGCTCTGCCGTGTCGCTGGCGACTGGGTGAAGATCTCTGGCGCGAGATAGGCCGGTGTTCCGGCGATGTCGTCCGCGACCGGAGCTTCGTCATCGAGTTCGCGTCCGGTGCCGAAATCGCCGAGCAGAATCCGTCCACGTCGATCCCGGAGGACGTTCTGCGCTTTTACGTCCCTGTGCACGAGACCCGATTCGTGCACGGCGCCCAAGGCTCGACAGAGTTCGATGCCAACGCGCACGACTTCATCGGCAGAAAACGGCCCGTGTTCTTTGAGCTCTGCCTCGAGCGTGCGGCCCTCGACGAACTCCATCCAGAGACCTATCCGCCCATCGATTCGCTGCGCTCCGTGAATGGTGACGACGTTTGGATGGCGGACGCGCGCCATCAGACGTCCTTCCTCGATGACTTCGCGATCGGCGGCGGTCGCGTCGTCGCGCCGCCGCAGGAGCTTGAGTGCGACTTCGCGATCGAGGTTGCGGTCCCAGGCGCGGTAGACATCGCCGAAGCGCCCCCGGCCGACGCGTTCGAGAATTCGCAGCGGTCCCCAGTGCGCCGGTGCGGAGGGGTCTTCGGCACACGGGAGAAGACTGCGCACCGAGAGCGACTCCGAAACGGTGTCGCTGACCGTCAGCTCCGTGTGAGCCTGACCGATGGCGGCAATGGCGCGCAGACGCCGGATCGACGCGCGTTCGGCGTCGCTTGGAGCGCTCGACTCAAGAACGTCCCAATCGAGCACACGTCCGTCGGCGACAGCGGCCGCCAGTTCGTCGATCAGACTCTGGGGCTCCTGCGGCATATACCTCCGCCGACCGGCTTCCGCTTGCCACCCTTCTGCGCGCCCACAGCGGGGGTGAGCGGTACACAATCAGGAATGTCAGCCAGAGCACGAGACGTGCAGCCATCGGAATTCTCGTTTGCACATCCCTAAACACTCACAGCGATTGAATCGAACGTTCAGTCCGGCAGGTCCATTTCCTTCGCCAGCTTCACGAGCGCGCGGACAACCGCCATCCGGGCGGCGTCGGCTGACGGTTTGCCGAGAGTCTCGGCCACTTCGGCGTAGCTGAAACCGAACTCGACGCGGGTGACGACAGCTTCCCGGTCTTCTTCTGTCAATCGCGAGAGGGCCGCCTCATAGCGCTCCAGTGTCTGGCTGCCGATCGCCGCCTCCAACGGTGAGGTGCCCTCGTGCGCCATCTGAGAATCGATTTCGCTCCCTGGGGGCTGCAGTAACGCCCGCCGCATCTCGTTGCGGACACGGTTGATAAGCGCCTGCCGCAGGTACGCCTGTAACGCACCCTCTCCACGCGCTTCGAAGGAGGGAAGGTTCCTGAGCGTGGCGATCACTGTTTCCTGAACCAGGTCGGATGTATCGGCCATCTGGCGCGCCCACCGCGGCAGCCGGCCGGAGGCCCAGCGCTTCAGACGCGGAATGTGCAGCTCGAACAGGCGGTCGAGGGCCTCGTTGTCGCCCGACTGCGCTCGCGCGAGCAGATCCACCGTTTCGTCAACGTCTTCATGCCGTGTGGGCTGGTCGGCCATGCCCGAGCTGTGGCGAGATGATATTTCGGCGGAGTTTGCGGATGGAAATCAGTCCCTCAATTCAGGCCGCGGCAGGTAGATGCGTCGAGGCGGCGACTACTACCTCGAGACTTCGGTGAGGAAGCGTTTCAGCAGCTCCGAATTCTGGTGCAGGTGCGCGGTGACGTGCGCGTAGCCGTCGGCCACCCGTCGAATGTCATCGCGAGCACTCTCCAATTCCACTATCGTCGCCACAACCAGGCGAATCTGATCGACGACGCGGCGCAACTCGTCGATCGAGCGTTGGATCTGTTGACGGCTGGCTCAAGGCGCTCTAACCGCTGCGACACTTCCTCCGAGCGATATGGTGGCGGTGTTTCGGGTGCCGCACCGACGTCGGGATGCGCCCGCGCGTCGTCGCGTGCGATGATTTTCTGAATGCTGGCGCGGTGAGGATCGGGGGCGCTCAGCACGTCCACCATTCGTTGGAGCAGCTCGTGAATCGTTCGCGGCTCCCCGGGCACGTCGATGTCAGCCATCCTGACGACGATGCCATCGTCGGCACGGCGTCATCAAGGCCTGCGTCGTCTCAGACGACCGGCGCGGTATCCAAACCAGCATGGCCGTGACGATCCTGCGCGTTCCCTCCCGCCAGGGTGAGAAGGGCGGCTGCGCCGAATCGAATACTGCTCGCGGACACGCAGTCTACTAGCCTTTAGGGACGTCTTTCGGGGGTTACGACACCTCCGGAATTCCGTGTCGCCGTAAGAACTCCAGCCATATACTTCCCGCGTTTGAAAAGAGTAGCGGCATCCCCATGTACGGCACGGACACAATCCTGAGGCTCACCGGCCTTATCTACGACGCCGCGGTCGACTCGGGGAAGTGGGTCCTCTTCCTCGACGAGCTCGGACGCACGATCAACGGCCACACCCTCAACCTGTCCACGATCGATGCAGCCAACGGCGCGTCGATGACCGTCATCGCCAACGCCGACCCGGCTTTCCTGCAGCAATATCACGCGCATTACGCGGACCAGGATCCCTGGTTCGTGGCGGCGAAGCGGGCCGGAGTGCTTCGCCCGGGCATGGCCGACATGGGAGAACGATTCGTCGCGCCGTCCGCGCTCGTCAAGACCGAGTTCCACAACGATCTGGGCCAGCGATACGAGGTCGTCGGCGGGATTTCAGCGCTTGTTGGGATCGACGGCACGATAACGGCGCTGTCGATGTCGCAGCACAGCTTCAGTCAGTTCGGCGACGCCGAACTGGCTCTCATTCGGCACCTGCTTCCGCACCTCCGGCGCGCGCTGACCGTCCATCAACGAATCGCCACGGCCGAAGCGATGACGACGAGCGCCGCCTCTGTCCTCGACCGGATACCTCACTCCGTTTTCTTCCTGTCGCGTGCTGGCAGGCTCGTTCACGCGAATCGGGCCGGAGCGGATCTCCTTCGGCGCCGCGACGGTTTGGCCGCCGATCGTGGGGAGCTTCGTGCCGGCACGCCTGCGCAAACGGCCACATTGCGTGCGGCGATCGCTGCGGCCCTGCAGGGCCCGGACCGGCTCACAGACCAGGTCGAACCCGTGACGATTCTTGCGCGCGCAGCCGGGAGGCGCTCACTCACGCTGGTTGCCATCCCCGTCAACCCTGCCGGAACGTGGAAGTTTCCTGACGGAGTCGCCGTGGCGCTGATCGTCACGGATCCGGACCTGATCGGCGCACCGCCGGTCGAGACGATGCGTTTCATTCTTGGCGTTACACCATCAGAGGCGCAGCTGGCCTCCTGCCTGGCAGAAGGGCTCAGTCTCAAGGAATCAGCCGAACGTCTTGGCATCGAGATCGAGACTGCGCGTAAACGGCTGAAGGTCATTTTTCAGAAAACCGACACACACCGCCAGGCAGATCTGGTGCGCCTCGCCCTTCTCAGCAGCCCGCCCTCCGGTAAAGCCTGATTCGATCGCGCCGACACGAGCATCCGCCTTAGACGGCTGATCGTTTGGTCGTGATGACCCCCATATGGGGGTTGTATGCCACGCGGGACCAGAGCAGATTCCGCGAAGCCGTCGCCCCTGTGAGAGGCGATGTTCGGTTCACCTCCCGAAAGCGTTTTTAGGGAACAGACAGATCGTTCGCCCAGGGATTCAAAGCACCGGCGATCGTCGCAGTCGAAGTGACGGCGGTCGGCCTCGAGTCCAGCGAAGCAATTTGCGGCACGCGAACTGTTTCCCAAGACAGGAGAAACCATGTCAGTCGTAGTCTCTCGGGCGCTGTCGGCGTTGCTCATGATGGCCGGAGCGGCAATTCCCGCCGCGGCGCAGATTTGCGAACCGGCGCCGTCCGGACTCGTCGGCTGGTGGCCGGGGAACGGCAATGCGAGCGACGTGATCGCAGGGAATAACGGCCAGCTCGCCGGAGATGTGGCGTTCGCACCTGGTACCGTCGGACTTGGTTTCAAGCTCGATGGCGAGGGCGATTACGTGCAGATCCCCGATTCGTCGGCGCTGAAACCGCAGCGCGTATCGGTCGAGGTCTGGGTTCGATTCGACAGTCTCACCACCCCGAATTCGACACCGGGCGTCATCAACGCCACTCAGTACATCGTCTTCAAAAAGAACACGCGGACGTTCAATTTCGAGGCCTATGCGTTGCGCAAGCAGCGCGACAACGCAGGCATCGACCGTTTCGCATTCAGCATTGGCGACGTGACCGGAGTGGGGACGCTCGCGATTGCGACGTCGACGACGCAGGTTGTGGTCGGGCAGTTCTATCACGTCGTTGGGACGTACGACGGGTCGTTCGTGCGCCTGTATGTGAACGGTGCGCTTGAAGGCCAGGCGGCAACGTCGGTCGCGATCAACTACGACACGCGTCCGGTGTTTCTTGGCACGTCAGGAGAGACGTTCTTCGACGGAAAGCTGAACGGGATTATCGATGAAGCCTCCATCTACAATCGCGCGCTCGACGTCTTCGAGATCGCCCGTCTCCATGCGGCGGGCGCCGCAGGCAAGTGCAGCTCCGTCACCGGTGCTCTTGTCAGCCTGGCCACGTTCATTCAAACACTCAATCTCTCGCGCGGAATTTCCAACAGTTTGGATGCGAAGCTGCAGAACGCACTCGATGCGCTGGACGCCGCAAACGCCGGGGATGTGATCTCGGCCTGCAATCGGCTGTCCGCTTTCATCAACGAAGTGAACGCACAAAGCGGAAACGCACTCACTGAGAACCAGGCGGCGCAACTCGCGACCGCTGGGACGCAGGTGCGGTCGGCGCTTGGTTGCCGATGAGCAGGTCGCGGCAAGGCGACCCATCTAAACGTGGCGATACCTGCGGTGCGTGTCGGGTTGATTACGAAACGAAGAAGTGTGGAGAGCGATTCCGGAGGGCTCGATGAACTGTCAACGCTTGCTGCCCCATGTTATCTGCGGGATCGCTGCTATTCTTGCGCTGCCACACACTGCCGTCGCGCAGAGCACTTACAACATCGTGGCCGGCTTCGACCAGTCAGTGCCGGAGGCCACAGCGCCAACGACCGGCGTAATCAAAGGGCCGGGCGGCGCGTTCTATGGAACGACCGCGAACTCCAATTTCTGTGGAGCGATTTACAAGATCTCCCAGGACGGCACCAGGGATGTCCTCCATGTCTTTCAGGGAGCATTCGCCACGCCACCGGACGGTTGCGAACCGGTCGGGGAGCTCGTCGAGGGTGACGACGGCTTCTTGTGGGGCGTGACACGCCGCGGAGGCGCGAATCGAGACAACATCATCGTGTCAGAAACCGGGACGGGCACGATCTACCGAATCTCTCCGGACGGTGTGTTCTACGAAGTCGTGCACTCGTTCGCCGGTCACGCGGGCAACGGCCTCTTTCCCGAAGGTGCCCTGCCTGCCGCGGGTCTGACAAAAGGGCTCGACGGGAACTTCTACGGCACCACCTTGTATGGTGGAACCGCTGGCGAAGGCGGGGCCGGCGGGGGCTGCATCGCCTTCGCAGGGGTAGCGGGTACTGTTTATCAGGTCACGCCAGCGAAGGCGTTCAGCATCAAGCACTCATTCGATCCCTCATCGGACGGGTGCGGGCCGATGGGGAATCTCACGCTAGATTCCGACGGAAGCCTGCTGGGCACGACATTGTGGGGCCCGTTCACTCGGACAGCGAATTATGCCGGCGCCGTTTTCAAAGTAGCACCCGACGGTACATTCAATTCGTTGTTTAGGTTCCCGTACCACTCCGATTCCCTCGGATTTGTCTATCCGTGCGGCGCCAGTCCGACGAGTTCCCCGGTCCGAGCCGCCGACGGAATCCTGTACGGCACAACGTCTATGGGGGGACAGCCAGACGCCGGCGATGAAATCGGAACGATCTACAAACTCGCGCCCGGGACCTCCACCTGCGACACCTCGGTGGTATTGCACACCTTCACCGGTCTAGACGGTGCATATCCACAGAATCTGACGCTCGGGTCCGACGGCAATCTGTACGGCGTCACACAGTCCGGCGGTCCAGCGCCCTGGTCGAACGGCACGGTGTTTCGAATCACTCCAACTGGGACACTGAGCGCTCCGCCACTCCATACATTTCAATGTATCGATCCGCCGGGATGCACGATATTCGATCCAAACGATGGTGCTGTTCCAATGGGTCGACTGCTCGAGACTTCGCCTGGCGAACTCATCGGGACGACTTGGGGTGGGAACATCGGTGGGAGCGTGTTCAGAATCGTTGTCAACGACTCGGATGGAGATGGCGTCAGCGCCGCAATAGACAACTGCCCCGCGGTTGCCAATCCGAATCAGTCCGACTTCGATGCGGACGGCATCGGCGATGCCTGCGATTCGGACGCGCCGACAGTCGTTCCCGTCCTGCCCGGCCAGGCGCCGTGGACCACGTTCCTACCGCAAGGGACTGTCGCCGAAATCAGCTCACGCTATCCGCGTTCCGGTATTGGCTCTCTCGAATTGGTTCGATCGATCACGGCTGGCGCGTCGTTGACCTTGCAGGCTCAGGCCGGAATGGGCACCTACGGTCAGCTCTCTGCGTTCTCGTACGAATGGTACATCGACCCATCCAGTGAAGCGCCACTTCCACCGCAGATCTTCCTCCACGTTTACCCGTTTGGTGATCCTCGTTCGTTTGTCCTGAGTTGGGCCGGCTGCACGCCGACGGCGGGATGTGGCGTATATCCGACGGGGTCGTGGCAGTCGACGGACCTCATGGCGGGCGGCCAACTCACAATCACACGGGTTCCAACGGGGACGAACACGCCGCCGGCGTCGCTCGCCGACATTCCGGCCGATGCACCAATTACCGCAATCCAGATCAACACAAGCTTCGCATTCAATCGCGCCTGGTCCGGAGCGGCCGACAACATCACCATCGGTTTCGGCGGCCAGACCCCGACGCGCTACAACTTCGAAGTGACCAGCCCATCGGCGATGCGGCAGCGCCCGTCGCTGACGTGGGCAGCACCCTCGCCGCTGTCCACGGGCACGCCGCTGTCGGGAGTTCAGCTAAACGCCACGGCAGATGTGCCTGGCACGTTCACCTACACGCCAGCGTCCGGCTCGGTTCTGCCGTCCGACGCTCAGCTGATCGGGGTGACGTTCGTACCATCCGACACGGCGGTGTATCAACCGATCTCGAAAACCGTACCGCAGATTGTGACAGGCGTCCGGCGCGTGCTGCCAGGCGACCCCGGGTGGTTCCAGTTTCAGCCCAACGGAGCAACGGCCACTATCACGGGGGCGAATCCTCGCGGCGGCGCCGGATCCCTCGAGCTGACGAAGTCCCTGGGCGGGGGTTCGGCGATCGTCCGCGAGCCGTTCCTGCCTCTACTGACGGGACCACTGGGACTGGGCACGGTTGGTCAGCTGAGCGCTTTGTCATTCGACTGGTTCATCGATCCGGCAAGCAGCTCCGCGCTTCCCCCGGTCCTCGCCCTGCGAGTCTACGACTTCGGCGATCCTCGATCCTTCTTCCTGTTCTGGGACACCTGCAGCTTGGCGGTCCCATGCACGGCGCGCCCGACCGGCGTGTGGCAATCAACCGACCTGATTGGCCACTTGAGCATCCAGGCCGCGGAGGGAAATGCCCCACCGGCGTCACTTGCGGACATCGACCCGAACGCGCCGATCACCGGCGTGCACGTCCGAGCCAGCTTTTCGAATGGTCAGCCGTGGCATGGCTTTGCCGACAACGTTGCAATTGGATTCGGCGGCAACCCGCCGATCGTCTACAACTTCGACATCGACAATCATTCGCCGGTCGCAACCGACGACTCCTACGCGACCAACCTGAACACCACGCTGAACGTTTCGGCGCCGGGCGTCCTCGGCAACGATACAGACGCCGATGGCAACCCGCTGGCCGCGAGCCTCGTAGCCGCGCCCTCCCACGGTGTGCTCACCCTCAACGCCAACGGGTCATTTGCCTACACGCCAGACGCGAACTACAGCGGCCCGGACAGTTTTACCTACAAGGCCAACGACGCCACCTCCGACTCCAATGTCGCAACCGTCTCGTTGACGGTGACCGCTCCGGTCGCTGCCGTCAGTCCTGCGACGCTGTCTTTCGGTAATCAGCTGGTGGGAACGACAAGTGCTGGCCAGTCCGTCTCGCTGACGAATACCGGAAACGGGTTGCTCACGATCGGTTCGATCACCATCGCCGGCGCGCAGGCCGCAGACTTCACGAAGAGCACGACCTGTGGAGCCTCACTTGCTCCCGCGGCAGGCTGCACGATTACCGTAGCGTTCGCACCGGCCGCCACCGGCACTCGCTCGGCCTCCATTGAGATTTCGACGAATGCAGTTGCCAGTCCGGCGACGGTTACGTTGTCGGGAACCGGTACGGCGCCGGCGGTGACGTTGTCGATCGGTACTTTGGGTTTCGGCAACCAGAACGTGGCAACGACGAGTTTGTCGCAGAGGGTCACGCTTTCAAATGCAGGAACGGGCACACTGCTCATTTCGAGTCTGTCTATTACCGGCATGAACGCCGCAGACTTCGCGCAGGCGAACAACTGCGGCAGCACGGTGGCGCCAGGCGCGAGCTGCGCGATCGACGTTACTTTTACGCCGACCAATACGGGCACCCGAACAGCGGCCGTTTTGATCGTGAGCAATGCAGCAGGCAGCCCGCACACGGTTGGACTCTCTGGCACGGGTAGGCCAGGTCAGGTTCAGCTGGCACCCTCAACCGTCACATTTGCCGGTCAACTCCTCGGGACGACGAGCGCTCCCCTGCCAGTCACCGTGAAGAACGCAGGCACGACCTCCCTCGCGATCTCCGCGACGGGAACGTCAGGAGACTTCACCGTGTCGAGCTCGACGTGTGGATCCACATTGGCTGCCGGCGCAACCTGCACTGTCAACGTCGCGCTCGTTCCAGCGGCGGAAGGGCCTCGCTCCGGCACCTTGACCGTGACCACCAACGCTGGTGCCGGTACCGCCGACCTGGCTGGAACAGGAATGATCCTAGGCCTGTCATCGTCAGACGTCGATTTCGGGAATCAGGCTGTCGGAACATCGAGCGCGTGGAGTTTGGTGGTGCTGCGCAACGTGAGCAGCACGACGACGGTCAACATCTCTGCGCCCGTTCTGACCGGCAACGCGAGCGGCGACTACACAACCCGATCGTCGTGTGGCTCCGCACTCGGGCCACAGTCGAGCTGCACGATCGAGGTCCAGTTCACGCCGACGAAAAAGGGCTCACGCAAAGCATCGTTGAGCGTGACTCACAGCAGCGCCGGCGGCGCCCTGACGCTTCAACTGACGGGGCTCGGCAAGTGAAGCCTCCCCGCCACGCCGCGGAGGCGAGAAACCGTCAGTGTCCGGCCGAAGCCGGACACCACATGTAGTTCGGTAGCTGGGTTTCGTTGCTGCGGCCGGAATATCAGTTGCTTCCGGCGCAGAGCAGGACGACGCAGACCGAGAGGATGTTGCGCCCCTTCGGCGGTGCCGGCAGCCCGCGATCTTCCATCAACTTGCGGATGAGTGCGGACGTCTCGGGGTATTCGACGGCAGACTGCACGCCGACGCGGACCAGACCATCCGCGTAATCGATCGCCTGCCAGCGATGGCCCGCCGCAGACGACGTCGCCTTGTCGGTGTCGCGGCTGCCGTGATCCCGCTGCGCCAGGTCGGCGCCGCGTTCGACGAGCAGCTGCACCGCCTCGTTGCGCCCCTTCATCGCCGCGCCCATCAGCGCAGTGCGCCCATCCTGATTCGCCGCGTTCGGATCCAGACCGAGGTCCAGCAGCATCCGCAGCGCCTCGACGTTCTCCTTCGGCGACCGCTCGTAGGTGACGCCTGGCACCCAGCCGACTCCCCCGGCGGCCGTCAGCGCAGTGTCGCCGAAGTTCGTGGCGATCTTCGGATCGGCCTTGTAGTCGAGCAGCAGTTTCATCAGCGCCGTGTCACCCGACTGCGCGGCACGGATGAACGGCGTCGACCCGTCCTCGAGGAACCACTGCATCGTGAAGATGGTCCGCGTCAGCGTGTTGTCCTTGATCCGCGCGTTCGGGTTGGCACCCTTCTCGAGCAGCAGCTTGATGAACTCGAGGTGGTCCATATCCGCTTTCGGTACCGGATAGTCGCCCCCCTCGATGTTCCTGTTGTCGGTGGCGAGATACAGCGGCGTCCACAGTCCCTTGTTGGCCAGGTTGACGTCGGCGCCGCGCTCGATCAGCAGCTTGCCCAGCTGGTAGTTCCGGTTGTTGACGGCAGTGAGCAGCGGCGTCCAGCCGTACTCCGACTGCTGATTCACCTTGGCGCCCGCGTCCAGCAGCGCCCGTGCCGATTCGAGGTCTCCTTCGCGCGCGGCGAAGATCAACGGCGTCAGTCCGCCGCCACCACCGCCGACGAGACCAGCGACCACGACCTCGGTGTCGTTGTCGTCGGCGTCCTGCTGTTCCGGCTGCTGTTGTGGCGGATTCCCACCTTGCCCGGCGCTACCACCAAATCGCCCGACGCCCGCGCCGCCGCCGCGTCGCCCGCCACCCTGTCTGCCCGCCGCAGCTTCAGCGGAGGCGGGTGGTAACGGCAGCCCGTCGGGCCCGAGCGCCTGCCCGAGCCCACGCTGGCCAAGCATCGGCACGCCGTTCTGCCGCTCGAATTCGAACTGCTCGTCGTAGCTGCGCCCGGCCGCCTGCGCACGCAGACGCCGCTCGCGCGCTTCGTCGACGACACGCGTGTTGACCCGGCCGGCCATGTAATTACGCGGGACGCCAGCGCCGCCAGACTTCATCGACGGGTCGGCCCCGGCGGCGAGCAGTGCCTTTACTGCTTCAAAGTGCTTCTGCTCAGCCGCCCACATCAGCGCGGTCGTCCCGCGCAACGGCTCCCTGGCGTTGACGTTGGCGCCCGCCTCGACCAGTACTTTGAGCGCCGCGGGATTTCCGTTGCGCGACGCGAGCATGATCATCGTCTCGCCGTTCGGGCCGACTGATTTGGCGTCGGCGCCGGCCTTCAGCAGCCTGTCGATGACGGGGGCGTTGCCGTACAGGGAGGCCATCGCGAGCGGCGTCATCCCTTCGCGGTTCGTCGCACTGACGTTGGCGCCGGCGCGAATGAGGAGATCGACGAGTTCCGCGTCGTCGCGGTAGACGGCCCAGTGCAGCGCAGTGGCGCCGTCCACCTGTGGCGCGTTGACGTCGGATTTGGCCTGGATGAGTTTGCGGACAGTTGCCTTGTCGCCGAATTGTGCAGCGTCAGCGAGCGGACTGCGGCGACTCTGCGCCGCAGTCGCGCCGATCAGGCAGACGAGAAGTAGGGAAGTGAAACCAGCGAGCCTCTGGCTGCGCATGGGCGCTCCTAAAGCAGTTTGGCGAGTGGCCCGGTGCTGTCTCCCTGTTTGTCCTTCTTGATCCCGTAAAGCTCGAGCACGCTGACGAGCAGATTGCCGGTCGTCACCGTCTTGCGGTCGAAGGCCAGATGGCGGTTGCCGCGCAGCCCCAGGTTCTTGCCGCCGATCAGGAAGTGCGGCACGTCGTAATGCTGGTGCTGGTTGGAGTTGCCCATGTTCGTGCCGTGCAGGATGACGGTGTTGTCGAGAAGCGTTCCGTCACCTTCCTTGATCGACTTCAGCTCCTCAGCCAGGTACGCCGTCGTCGACAGGTGATAGCGATTCAGATCCGCGTAGCGCCGAATCTGCACCGGGTCGTCCTGATGATGCGAGCCGCCGTGGAAGCTGACGCTCGTTCCGCCGTTCGGGAACAGCTCGCCTTTCGGGAACTGATATGTGCGTCCGGTCAGATCGCGCGCTCCGAGGAGCGTGACGACACGGGTGATGTCGGCCTTCAGCGCCAGCGCCACCAGCTTGTAGTGCATGCGGATGTGCTGATCGAACTGCTCCGGAATGCCTGGCGGCAGGTCGAGCTCGGGGACGTCGCCCGACGCCTTCGAGGCGAGCTGAATGCGGCGTTCGATCTCGCGGATCTCTTCGGTGTACTGGTTGACGGTCTGAACGTCCGCCGGTCCGAGCTGACGACGCAACCCGGCGAGCTCGGCGACGAGCGAGTCGAGGATGCTCCTGCTCTGGCGCATCCGCTGCGCCCGCTGTTCGGGTGTCGAACCGCTGCCGAACAGTCGCTCGAAGACGACCTGCGGGTTGAGTTCCATCGGCAGCGGGCTGGTCCGCGGCACGGCCTCGTTTTCAGGCGTGGGCAATTCGATCCACGAAATCGAGTTCGTGTACGAACAGCTGTAGCCCTCACCGCAGTTGCTCGAGCTCGAGTTCGGATCCTCGCACGCCAGCTGCAGCGACGGCAGCAGCGACTCGCGGCCGATCTTCTGCGCGATCTGCTGGTCAATCGTCGCGCTGCCGACCGTGGCGTCGGAGCCGGCCGTCTTGCGCGGCTTGATGCCTGTCAGGAACGCCGCGGCGACCCAGTGGTCCGAGCCGGTGGTGCCCTCGGGCGGCTCCGCCGACTTCGACCACATACCGGTCAGAATCGTCGTCTCGTTCTTCACCTTGCCCAGCGCTTCGGCGATGTGCGGCAGCTTGTCGGGCAGCGCGCTATCACCCTGCGGCTCCCAATAGCCGGGCGCCATGCCGTGCGGATAGAACACGCCGACAAAGCGCGGCTTGGCCTGGGCGGCAGCGGTCTGCGCGAGGGCGGTGCTCGCCGGGATCATGGCTTCGATCACCGGCAACGCCAGCGTGACGCCGGCACCCTGCAGGAAGGTGCGTCGTGGAATGTGCTTCTTGGTAATGAACGACATGGTCAGTTAACTCCGCTGTGCTCGACGGTTGCGCGTCCACCTTCGCCAGGGCTGGGGCGGACCTGTGCCGAGGTTCCGGCTACGGGTACGGTTTTCATATTCGCCTGAAACGGCTGGCTGCGGACGATGCCCAGCACGATGGCAGAGAAGCGCCCGTTGTTCTGCAGCACATCGCGCGTGATTGCCCGAACGAGCGGCATATCCCCGGCTTCGACGCCGCGTCCGAGCGCGTAGGTCAGCAGCTTCTCGACGGCCACCAGTGTGAACTGCTTGCGGTAAGTCGTTCCAAGCCAATCGCGCAGCTGCACCGGGCCGTCAACGGTCGTGTTATCGAACAGCAGATCCTTGGCGTTGATGACCTGTCCCTCGTCTTGCGTCCGCCACAAGCCAATCGCATCGAAATTCTCGAGCGAGAAACCGATCGGATCCATTAACCGGTGGCACTGCACGCAGTCCTGACGGACACGATGGCTCATCATCTTCTCGCGCATCGACGGTTCCTTGGCATTCGGGTCCGCGGCGCGTGGCTTCAGCGGCGGCACGTCAGCCGGCGGGCTGGGTGGGCTCATGCCGAGCAGATTCGTCATCACCCACTTGCCACGGGTCACTGGCGAGGTGCGGTCCGGCTTCGATGAGGTCACGAGAAACGCACCCTTTCCCGTGAGGCCGCGACGCGATTCGAAGCCAGGACCGAGCGTCACGCGCCGGAACTGACTGCCGTAAACGTTCTTGATGCCGTAATGCTTCGCCAGCCGCTCGTTGACGAACGTGTAGTCCGCGTTCAGCAGCTCGGCGATGTCATGGTCCTCGCGGACGATCGTGTCGAAGAGCAGCTCGACTTCGCGCCGCATCGCCTGTCGAAGCGGGTCATCGAAATCCGGGTAGATGAGCGGCAGCGGCGCCGACGCGTCCAGCGCCCTGAGATTCAGCCACTGACCGGCGAAATTGACGGCCAGCGCTTCAGCCTTCGGGTCCTTGAGCATCCGCCGGACCTGTTGCTCGAGCACCGCCGGGTCCTTCAGGCGTCCAGCGGCAGCCACCTTCAACAGCTCCTCGTCTGGAATCGAGCTCCACAGGAAGAACGAGAGTCGCGACGCCAGATCGAGGTCGTTCAGCCGATAGGTCGGCGTCTGCGGTGCTCCTGACCGCTGGCTGGCCATGATGCTGCCGCCGCCGCGGGCGCTGGTCACGCGCTGCGCCGGCTCCTCCTCGATGCGATAAATGAACTGCGGCGAAGCGAGGATGCGCGCCAGCACCATCTCGATGCCCGTCTCGAAGTTCTTTTCCTTTCGGCCCTGCTCGTAGAACGCCATCAACATATTGACGTCGGCCTGCGCGGCCGGACGACGGAAGGCGTAGGTGGTCAGATTCGTGATGATGCGCCGCGCGCACGCGTTCTCTTCTGCTGCCGTCTTCGGCGTGCAGGTGAAGATCTTGCGGCGGCTCGCACTGTTCTTCGCCGGAGTCGCGTCGTACGGGCCTTCGATCCGGATCGTGCCGACGTGCGGGAAGAACGTGTAGCCCGGCGTCGGTCCGGTCTGCACCGTCGAACGCATGAAGTGCCGATCCAGATCGAGCAGCGGTGCGAAATTCGTGGCGAGATAGGTCGCCCCAATCAGATGCTTGCCGGCCGTCGTCTTGAAACGGACGCGCATCGGCGGTGCGCCGCCGCGACCGAATCCGCCACCGCCGCCACCAGCGAACGCTTCCGGGCCCGCCTGGCCCGTCGGCGCGGCAGCGGGCTGGCCCGCGGCTGCCGCCTGAGCGGGCTGTCCGGCCGCTGCAGCCTGCTGTCCGTTTGCGCCAGCACCGCGTCCGCGATTGCCGCAGTTCGCGTTGCCCTGATTGCGACCGCCACCCTGCCAGTTGAGGAGGCCGAGCAGGTCGCCGTCGAGGAGAATCTCCAGCTTCTCGCACGGCACCGAGCCGAAGCCGGTCGGCGACATGTTGTCGCCGAAGATCGGTGTCACCGTGATCGTGTACTCGCCGTCGGAGGGGAAGACATGCGGCACGAGCATGCCGCCGCGGGTGCCGAAGGGAAGCCCCTCGATGTGATAGTCCTGCGACGTGTCTTCCTTCGTCCGGTAGACGACCAGCGTTGCCTCTTCGGGGTAGCCGAGTGCGAGCCGCGCGATCTTCTGTGAGGCGTTCACGTACGCCTCGACCAGCGTCGACGAGACGCCGAGCGCGCCGGCGATGTTGTCGAAGCCGGCGGTCGAGTCGTCAGAGGGAAGGTATTTCGCGGCGTCGATTTCCAGATCGAGCAGATCGCGAATAACGTTTGCGTATTCCGTCCGGTTCATGCGATGCAGTCCCGGCGGCGGCGCGAACACCTTGGCGGTGCGATCCAGCTCGTTCTCGAGCGCTGTGATCTGCGCGTCGAAGAGGGCCGGCTCGGGACGCTTCGATCCGGACGGCGGCATCTGCCCGGCGCGCACTTTCCGAACGAGCAGCTCCCACGTCTTGCGATCTTTGTCCACGTTCGCCGGATCGAGTGTGTCGATCTGCAGCTTCCGGGACGAATCCATCGTCGCCTTTGCCGCCTGGTTATGGCAGCCGATGCACCACGTCTTGAAGAACGCGCGCTGAGCGTCGGCGGTAATTGTCGATGGAGCGCTCGCCGGCGCTGTCTGACGCACCTGAGCCGTACTCGCGGGCGCCGGCGCTTGGGGCGCAGCTCCAGCACGCGCGGGAGGCTGCGCGGTCTCACCTGCTTGCTGCGGCCGGGCCGACTGCGCGTTCAGCGCCAGAACCCACGCGAGCACAGCCAGACAGCCGATGACCAGAGACCTGAATTTCATGAATCCGCTCCGCTTACGTCAATCATTGGGACATTCTGGAACCGTGCCCACCGAAACGCCCGGCGCGAAGGTGGGTCGCTCGAGCACAGAGCGGCGCGGAGCAGCTCTCGAAGCGCCTTTGCGCGTGCTCGCCTCGACGCGGTCAGGTATGCAGCCACGGCCTGGAAGACCAATGGACTTAATAGGATACCGCACCGACTATATGTTTTACGTTGGAGCGAGCGCGACCTTATACCGGAGATTTGTAAAAGCTTGTAAAAAGGCAGTTAAAGGTCGGTATCTCTCGTCTCTCGAATGGAAAGAATCCCCACCAGGGTAAGCCCGGCCGCCCCGGTCAGGTAGTACCCGACCCACTGCAGCCCGTAGTGCTGAGCGAGCCAGGTGGCGATGTACGGGGCCAGCGAAGCGCCGAATATTCCCGTCAGATTGAATGTCAGCGAGCTGCCGGTGTATCGAATGCGGGTGGGGAACAGCTCGGACAGCACCGTCCCGATCGGGCCATAGGTCAACCCCATGAGCGACAGACCAACCACCATCATGAGCGTGGCGCCGGTCAAGCCCGCCTCGAGCATTGGCGCGAAGACAAATCCGAACGCAGCAATACCCGCCGTCACCCACATCAGCGTCCGGCGTCTCCCGTGCTCGGCAACTTTGGCGCTGATGGGTATGGTGAGCGCGAAGAAAACGACACCGATGAGCTGAATGACTAGAAAGGTCGTTCGACTGTATCCGAGCGCCGTCGTTCCCCACGACAGCGCGAACACTGTCATCAGGTAAAAGAGGACGAACGTCGCCAGCGACGACAGGATCCCGATGACGACCGTCCACGTGTACTTCTGGATTACTTCGGCGATCGGCACCTTCGAGCGCTGCTCGCGCGCCATGGCGGCTTCGAAGATCGGCGTCTCTGTGATCGTGAGACGCACGTAGAGGCCTATCAGTACCAGTACCGCGCTTGCCAGAAACGGAATTCGCCACCCGAACGCAAAGAACTGGTCGTCGGTGAGGACTTCAGAAAGCAGCAGGAACACGCCGCCGGAAAAGAAGAAGCCGACAGGCGCGCCAAGCTGCGGGAACATGCCGTACCACGCCCGCCGCCCAGGAGGCGCGTTTTCGACGGCGAGAAGAACGGCGCCACCCCATTCGCCGCCCAACCCGAGCCCCTGGCCGAACCGGCATAGCGCCAGCATCGCCGGCGCTGCGAGACCGATGCTGCTGTAGGTCGGCAGCAGCCCGATCGCAACTGTCGAGAAACCCATCGTCAAGAGCGCCGCGACCAGCGTTGTCTTGCGGCCAATCCGATCACCGAAATGCCCGAACAGCGCCGACCCGATGGGCCTGGCCAGGAACGCGATCCCGAACGTTGCGAGCGAGGCAAGCATCGCGGCGTCGGGATCCGACGCCGGAAAGAACAGGCGCGGAAATGCCAGTACCGCCGCCGTGGCATAGATGTAGAAATCGAAGAATTCGATGGTCGTCCCGATCATGCTGGCGAACAGCACCTGTGCCGGGGTGTTGGCTGCCCGCTCGCGCACCGCGTGTCGTGTCATACGCTCGCTGATAGAGGCCGACGTCTACGTCGCCTAATCGGTAGAGGCCGACCTTCAGGTCGGCCGGAGCGTAGAGTATGCTCCGTGACGACCCATGGACGTCCACGGATCGTCATCGCACGACGAGGAAGTCGTCGGCCCGTCCGATCGCTGGTTCGGGTTCGTCTTCACCGTCGTGTTTGCGATCGTCGGCCTGCTGCCGCTGTGGCGTGGCGCAGCCCCGCGACGGTGGGCGCTGGTGGCTGCGGGTGTCATCGGGCTTCTTGCCGTCGTCTGGCCGCGCACTCTGGCGCCGGCCAATAAGGCATGGCTGCGGCTCGGTCTTCTTCTCCATCGGATCGTGAATCCGGTAGTCATGGGGGCGGTCTTCTATCTCGCCATCACCCCGTTCGGCTTTTTCATGCGCCGGCGCCGCGCCGGCCTCCATACGCAGCTGCGCCCGGACGAGCGCGCGACGACGTATTGGATTCCGCGTGAAGGCGCGTCGTCGCCAATGGATCAGCAGTTCTGATGATCGGATTCCTGACCGAGTTCTGGCGTTATCTCAAAGTGCGAAGGAAGTTCTGGCTCGTACCGGTGCTCCTCGTGCTCCTGGTGTTTGGGGGACTGATCATCCTGGCCAAAGGTAGTGCGATCGCGCCGTTCATCTACACGATCTTCTAGGTGCGAATCTTAGGAATTTCCGCCTACTACCATGACAGTGCCGCGGCACTCGTGGTCGACGGGCGAATCGTCGCGGCAGCACAGGAGGAGCGGTTCTCGCGTCGCAAGCACGATCCGCGATTCCCTGGCAACGCCGTCCGATTCTGTCTCGGCCACGCCGGTCTTGCTCCCGCCGACGTCGATGCGGTGGTCTTCTACGAAAAACCCTTCCTGAAATTCGAACGGCTGATCGAAACGTACCTGGCGTTTGCGCCGCGCGGGTACCGCAGTTTCGCGATGGCCATGCCGCTGTGGATTCGCGAAAAGCTGTTTCAAAAGGACCTCCTCGGCCGCGAGCTTGGGCGGCTGGGGTTCGACCGCCCGGCCGAACGCTTGCTGTTCACCGAGCATCATCAGAGCCACGCCGCCAGCGCGTTTTATCCTTCTCCGTTTTCCGAAGCGGTCGTGCTCACGATGGATGGCGTCGGTGAATGGGCGACCACGTCGGTGAGCGTTGGACGCGGAAGGACCGTCACACCCGCGCGAGAGATTCACTTCCCGCACTCGCTCGGCCTTCTCTACTCGGCGTTCACCTATTACACGGGATTCAAGGTGAACTCGGGAGAGTACAAGGTGATGGGGCTGGCGCCGTACGGCACGCCGCGGTTTGCCACGACCATCTTCGAGTCGCTCGTCGACGTGAAGGACGACGGCAGCTTCCGCCTGAATCTTGACTACTTCGACTACTGCACTGGCCTGCGGATGACGAACGACCGTTTCGCCGGTCTGTTCGGTCGGCCCGTGCGGCGTGCCGACGAACCGCTCGAGCAGTTCCACATGGACGTCGCGGCGTCCGTCCAGGCGGTGACCGACGAGATCATGCTGCGACTGACGCGGGCACTGGCGTCGGAGTTTCAAACGCCGAACCTGTGTCTGGCCGGAGGAGTAGCACTGAACTGTGTTGCCAACGGCAAGATCCTGCGTGACGGCCGGTTTGAGCGACTCTGGATCCAGCCGGCCGCCGGTGACGCTGGTGGGGCGGTGGGCGCGGCGCTTGCCGTCTATCACCAGCATTACAACAACGAC
>Ga0111538_10003470_pt1 | contig 22014 bp, 16 predicted proteins | sample SoiMethybrSBSTD1_FD_79669 | JGI IMG/M metagenome (GOLD analysis project Ga0111538, IMG submission 79669) | Bulk soil microbial communities from a Populus tree surrounding site in Tennessee, USA - Soil MetaG P. TD hybrid SBSTD1 (version 2)... | ecosystem: Environmental > Terrestrial > Soil >... | reverse complement strand
TTGGCATCATAATCAGGGTAAAATGAAATTATTTTACGGCTTTGGGGCGCTAACGTTGGTTACGCTCATTGTCGCTGGCCATACCGGCGCTGTGCTTACGCATGGCCAAAATTTTGTGTTGGCGCCCATGTTTTCTCCGCCAGTGCTAACAGTGGATAATGCGTCTGTGTATGAATTTGCAGTGCAGCCAATTCTGGATAGAAAATGTTTCTCGTGTCACAACGAAACAAGAGCAAAGGGCGGATTGGTGATGAGTTCCGTTGACAAGTTCAAAGAAGGTGGAAAGCATGGAAAGGCCTGGGTGGAGGGAAAGCCTGAAGAAAGCAAAATGATAAAAGCTTTTTACCTCCCGCTAAGTCATGACGAACATATGCCGCCGGATGGGAAACCACAATTAACGCCTGTAGAAGTCTCGACGATCGAGGCGTGGATAAAATCCGGCGCTGACTTTGAAAAGAAATTGAATCAGTTTGCCGACGGTGATTCGCTAAAATTTATTGTTGCTGCTTTTGTTGCTTCCAGGGCGGATGCCGAGGCTCCCATCGTTGAAAAGCAGTACAATTTTAATCCGGCCTCTTTCGACGTGGTTGCCGAACTCAATACTCCTTTTCGTTCAGTATTTCCGTTGTATCAAAATAGTCCTGCAATACAAGCCGATTTTTTTCTTAAAGATAATTTTCAAGCAAAATCATTGGAAGAACTAAAGTCGGTGGCAAATCAGCTCGTCGTACTGAACTTATCCAAGATGCCTGTTACGGATAAAGACCTTGAGGTTATAAGTTCATTCCGAAACGTCGAAATTTTAAATTTGAATTTCACGCGCGTTCAGGGGAGCGGTTTAAGTCATCTTGCCCGGTTGGAAAATCTGCAATCCTTATCACTCGCCGGTACATCTGTAAAATCCAATGACCTGGAGGCAATTTTAAAATTACCGAAGCTAAGAGAGATTTTTATTTGGAATTCACAAGTCACAGACGAGCAGCGCGACGCCCTTGCGAAGAAATATCCCGAGGTGGAGATTATTGGAAATTTATTTTCTGATTCGAAAGTATTGACGTTGGGAAAGCCCAGGTTGGAAAATGATGGTGTGATACGCAAGGGGGAACTCATAACCCTTAAACACAGTATGCCTGGCGTTACTATTCGCATTTCGAAAGATTCAAGCGATCCCGATTCTGTTAGTTCCGAAGTCTACAAGGAACCATTTGCGATAAATGAATCAACGGTGTTAAAAGCAAGAGCATGCAAAGATGGATGGTACTGCAGTGATATATTGGAAGTCACTTGCTTTGTCGAGGGGATTGCGCCTGCACAAGTCGAATTGCTGAGCCCGGCGGATCCCCAGTACCCTGGCAAAGGAGCACCAGGACTTACCGATTTGCAAAAAGGATTTGCCGATATTTTCAAGGAACCTTCCTGGCTTGGTTATCGCAGCCAGCCTTTTTCAGCCGCTTTTGATTTTGAAACCAGAATGTCCCTGAAGGAGATAGTAATAAGCTACGGAAAAAATATTGGTGGATTTATTTTTCCTCCCGACGAAGTAGAGATTTGGGCAGGCGACGATAAGAAAAATTTGAAGCTTGTAAAAAAAGTGAAATCAAAATTACCCACAGGATATACACCGAATGGCGTCGAAGCGCTGCCCATTGCTCTCGACGCGAATACGTCCTATCAATATTATAGGGTTGTTGCAAAACCTGTTGCCAAACTTCCTGAATGGCACGACAAAAAAGGAGAGAGGGGTTGGTTTTTCGTAGATGAGATATTTTTTTACTGAAGGGCAGCCTTGTATACTTTGATGGCGCGCACACGGGCCATTTTGTGATCGACCATTGGCGAAGGATAATCTCTGCTCTTTAACTCTGGCACCCATTTCTTAATGTACTCGTTTTTCGGGTCAAATTTCCTGGCCTGCAGTTCAGGGTTGAATATTCTGAAATAAGGAGCGGCATCACATCCCGAGCCCGCTGCCCATTGCCATCCACCATTGTTGGACGCGAGATCAAAATCCAATAGTTTTTTTGCAAAGTAGGACTCGCCCCACCGCCAATCTATTAAGAGATGTTTAGTAAGGAAACTCGCGACAATCATACGGACGCGATTGTGCATAAACCCAGTCGAATTCAGTTCCCGCATGCCTGCGTCCACAATAGGATATCCGGTTTTACCTTCACACCAGGCTTTAAATTCTTTAGGATTGTTTTCCCATTCGATTCTATCGTAAGCCGCTTTAAAAGAATGTGTGACGACCTTGGGAAAATGGTAAAGGATCATTTGATAAAATTCTCGCCAGATAAGTTCGTTTAGCCACGCCTCATTTTTTTTATGGGCAATTTGTACGAGTTTCCGAATGCTTATCGTCCCGAATCGAAGATGTACACTTAGACGAGTTGTACCCTTGATTGCGGGAAAGTTTCTTTGCCGATGATAACTTTCAATAATACCTGCCTTGACTACACGTGCTGGAAATTTTACTTCCGTTGATTGAAACCCCAGCGCTGACAAGGATGGAAGTGGAAGAGTTTTGCTTTGCTGCAAATTTCTAAAGTATTTTTTTGTAGGATAGGTCTTCACATAGAAGCTGTTAAGCTTTTCTTTCCATTTTTTGCTGTAGGGTGTGAAGACTGTATAGGGTTTACCATCTTGCTTTAATATTTCATTTTTTTCAAAGATCACCTGGTCTTTGAAAGTCTTGAAAGAAATTCCTCGTTTAGATAATTCCTTTTGAATGATTGAATCACGTTCCAATGCGTAGGGTTCGTAATCATGATTTGCGTACACGGACTTTGGTCGAAGTTTTTTGAAAATGGTGACAGGATTTCCGTGCAACACCAAAAGGGAGCTTCCCGATTCTTCAAGCTGCTGTTTTAAATAGGTGATGGATTGATGAATGAAGTCAACCCGACTGTCTTTTTTATCTTCAAGCGCTTTCAGAATCATGGTATCGAAGATAAAAAAAGCTAGTACTTTTTTGTTTTCCTTTAATGCATAATGAAGAGCAGCATTGTCTTCTAAACGAAGATCCCGCCTGAACCAACAAAGGGCAGTATCGGGAGTGACAATACTAAAATCTTGTTGAAAGGATTTTTTCAAACGGTCTTAAGTTCGGCGTGGTTCATAATGAGTTTGAACCAAACAGTATAACGATCAGGATGCTGATCGAGATCCGCCCGCAAAGATTTAATATTAATGAATTTCCAGTCTTCAACCTCCTCATGGTTCACGGCAGGAACGCCATCAAATATTCCCCGGTATACATAGTCTAATTCATGTTCTATCAAATTTTTATCAAGCTGACTTTTATAAATAAATTTATAAGCAAAGTCAGGCTGAAGATCAATTCCCATTTCGTGTTTCAACCTTTTTCGCGTTGCCTGATCGATAGATTCATGCGGTGTAGGGTGGCTGCAGCATGCATTTGTCCAAAGCCCGCCACTATGATATTTGTTTTTGGATCTTTTTTGTAAAAGTACCTCACCCTTTGAATTAAAAATCAAAATGGAAAAAGCGCGATGAAGGATTCCCCTTCGATGCGCTTCCATTTTATCCATCGCACCGATCGCTGTATCATTTTCATCTACCAGAATTACTTTTTCCATTAGATCAAGTTTAATTGATGTTTTACGAACGAATAAGCCAATAATGTCGCCTTCGCACTATTTGCAATTCTTATCCTTCGCTCAGACACTAATTCTACAGGTGTGTTTTTTATTTTTTTGAACAGCGCCTGATAATACACATAGGCTACGTATACGCCTAATCTTGAGGATCGGGGTAACTGTTTTATTCCTTTTAAAGCTTCATGAAAATCTGCTTCGATGCTCTTTTCTATTTCCTTCTTTCTGTTCGTATTCCACCCCGTCGTGTCAATATCTGGAAAATAGATCCGACCCAAACCATTACGATCAGCATGAATGTCACGAAGGAAATTTACTTTTTGAAAAGCAGATCCAAGACGCCTGGCATGCGACGCAAGTTTTTCGAAAACCGAATTATTACCTTCGCTAAAAACACGAAGACACATCAAGCCAACAACTTCTGCTGATCCAAAAATGTAATCGTTGATTTCTGGTTCACTGTAGTGCGTCTTATGCAGGTCATTTTCCATGCTTTTCAAAAACGACTCTATCAAGTTCGTATCAATCTTATACCGATTAACTGTTGCCTGAAAGTTATGCAGAATGGGATTCAGACTTATTTTTTCTTCAATTGCGCGAAATGTCTCCAATCGAAATCGATTCAGTAGATCCTCTTTGTTGAAGTCATGAAATGTGTCTACAATTTCATCAGCAAAGCGCACAAAACCATAAATAGCATAAATCGGATTTCGCAGTCGACTATGGAGGCAACGAATGCCCAGCGAAAATGAAGTGCTGTAAAGGTTCGTGGTCATACGACTGCACCGAACAGATAGCCGATCAAACAATTCCATCATACCATCAAGTTAGGATTTTTTATGTCTCCTAATAAGTTCCTTCGCGACTACTTCGCCGGAAATTAAAGCAGAGGGCACACCAGGTCCGGGTACGGTAAGCTGTCCGGTATAAAATAGATTATTTAATTTTCGGCTGACAATGGAGGGCATTAAGTTAGCGGTTTGGCTTAGGGCGTTTGCAAGGCCATAAGCATTGCCTTTGAATGCATTATAGTCTGCTATAAAATCGTTGTGGGCGTAACTTCTCCGAAAAACAATGTGATCGCGAATATTTTCCCCTAACATATTTCAATTCGATCGAGGACGATATTGAAATATTTCTCTCTTACATTTTCCGTATCGTCTAATCCACTAGCCAAAGGAATTAAAATAAAAATATTCTCGTAACCCATTGGTGCGACCGTTGAGTCGGTTTTGGACGGACATGAACATAAAATTGTGGCGACGATGGCCACTGTGGATTATCGTAAATCTCGTCGGAATGTTTTTAAAATCCTGATCAAAAAAAAGTGGGTGATGAAGGAGATTGTTATTTTTTTTATTTATCCCGACGGCTTAGATCAACGATGAAGGCGCCATCGTTCCCTTCCATAAACAATCCGATAGGATGGATTTAATCTTTCTAGCCGGCAAAAGTCCGGGAGATTTTTTCCAAAATGACAGAAAAACTTTTCGAAGACATCGGGCATCCAGTACCAACTTGGCTCCATGTCGAATGTGAAGCCTGCAATTTCAAATTTCCTCGCCCTGCCGTTGGCGGTCGCATTTTTTCTTCCAGGACGGTAACGCTAAATCCATCCTTCGCAAGAAAGCACGCGCGAGACAGTCCGGAAAATCCGGCACCAATGATGGCTACTCGGTCATCCAGCGAAGTTAGACAGGAATACGCTCAGTATCCCTGCAACTGCTTTTGGATTTCCTTTCTCGCGTGGAAAATTCTATTCTTTACTGTGCCGATTGGAATTCGAAGATGATCTGCAATTTCATGATACTTGTATCCGGTAGTATGCATCTTGAATGGAGTGAGCAATTCTTCTTTGATGCTGTTTACATTTTTCCAGATTTCTTTAAACTCTAAACTCTCCTGAGGACGGTTAAATGTATGCTCCTCTTCTACATTCAAAAAGTACAAATCCTTTGTCGAGTCATTGGACGTTTTAGCTCTTTGATTTTTGCGGTAGTTGTTGATAAAAGTGTTTCTCATGATCGTGAAGAGCCAACCTTTTAAGTTGGTATCCTGACGAAATTTATCACGATATGTAAGGGCTTTTAGAATTGTGTCCTGAACAAGATCTAATGATTCATCCTTATCGTGTGTGAACCTTCTTGTAAAAGTTTGAAGTGTGCCACGTAAACCAGCTATTTGGTGAGTAAATTCTATTGCAGTCATTTGGTAATGGTTTAAAGTGTTTAATAATATCTGCATATCGTTAAACAAATATAATGCTTAACCAAAATGAGCCAAGAATATTGTTTTATATTTTTGTTAAAAGATTAAACAAAAAACATAATAGGCTTTTGTAACTAATTAGCTTACAATGAAATAGGGTGCTGCCGTTAAATGAATTTGCTCAATTCGAGCGCCGTTGAGAAGGTTTGGATGTTGGCTTTCTTGCAACCCTCAAATTTTTGCACTTGATAGCCTGAAGCGAGGATTTTTGTTTGTCCGAAGTCGTTTGCAAGACGTTCCAGGTAGGCTTCAATGGGAACGGTCAGGGTGGAAGTGATGGAAGTCAGCATAAAATCAGGTTGGTGCACTTTATACACACTTATCAAATCTTCGTGTGGCACATTTTGCCCAAGATAGTAGGTGCGATACCCAGATTTGCGGATTAAAAAATGATAGAAGAGGAGTCCCAATTCGTGCATTTCTCCTTCTGGCAAGAAAAGCAGGATCTTCTCGGACGTTTTCGGCGGTATGGGCAACCCATCAATCGCAACAATTATTTTTTGCCTTATCAGGTTTGAAATAAAATGTTCATGGGCCGGTGTTATATTTTGAGTTTGCCATAGAATTCCAATCTTCTCCAGGAATGGGTAAATGATTTCTGTGATTGTTTTTTCGAAACCAAATCGAAGAATAAGATTGTTTAAAATTTTCTCAAACAATTCTTCTTCCATGTCGATCATGGCAATTACCATTTGATCGATATGAACGCCTTTGTCATTTTGAAGCTCGCTGATCTCAAGAACTTTTTTGTTCACGTCATCCAGCGACATGTCGGCGATCTTTGAGATCTTGATGCCGTAGTTATTTAGCAGCGAAACATTTATAATTTTCTTGAGGTCCAGGTCCGAGTAATAACGGATATTGGTTGCAGTCCTGGAAGGCTCAATAATTTTATGGCGCTTTTCCCAGATTCGAATGGTATGCGCTTTTATTCCTGAAAGTTGCTCAAGCTCTTTGATAGAATACTGCCCCATCTTCAGCTTTTAAATCTTTTTAACAGGAGGGTCTGTAAATTGTTTTTTAACACTGCGGGAACTGATAATTTCGGCCTAATGGCTGATGATATTATAAAAATAGGAAAAGAATGGTTCGACGCCAGAGGTTGGACACCATTTCAATTTCAAATTCAAAGTTGGGAGGCTTATTTGAATGGGGAAAGCGGATTAGTGAATGCTCCCACAGGCAGCGGGAAAACATATTCCCTGATGATACCCACGCTGCTTGAGTTTATCCGCAACAACCCACATTATAAGTCAAAAAAAAATAATGGCCTTCAGGTGATCTGGATAACACCTATTCGCGCATTATCGAAGGAAATTGAACTGTCGGGAAGGCGGGCGATTGAGGGACTGGGTGTACCATGGAAAGTGGGTGTTAGATCGGGCGACACACCGATAAGCGAGCGCGCTAAGCAAAAGGTAAAACCACCTGAATTGTTGATCACCACCCCGGAAAGTTTGCACCTCCTATTAGCTCAAAAAGGCTATGAAGAATTTTTTGGAAACCTTAAAACGGTTATTGCTGATGAATGGCATGAGCTGATGGGATCTAAGCGCGGCGTACAAGTTGAACTGGCCCTTTCAAGATTAAAAACTATTGTACCAGGATTAAAAGTCTGGGGGATCTCCGCCACCATAGGTAACATGGACGAAGCCATTGGAGCGTTACTTGGTGACTATCATCAACAGAAAAAATTTACAGTCATTAAAGCGGACATTGAAAAGAAAGTAGAGGTTGTTTCTGTCATGCCTGAGTCTGTAGAAATGATGCCTTGGTCGGGGCATTTAGGAATTCGTTTGCTTCAGCAAGTGGTGGATATTGTAAAACAAAGTACCACGACATTAATTTTTACGAATACAAGATCCTTCGCCGAGATATGGTACCAGAAAATGTTAGACAAAGCACCTGAACTTTCCGGGTTGATCGCCATGCACCACGGATCGATTAGTCAGGAATTACGAAGTTGGGTAGAGGATCAGTTGCACGAAGGAAAATTGAAGGCTGTGGTATGCACATCAAGCCTCGACCTCGGCGTAGACTTCAGGCCGGTTGAAACTGTTATACAGGTTGGAAGTCCGAAAGGAGTCGCGCGCTTTTTACAACGCGCGGGTAGGAGTGGGCATCAGCCTGGGGCTGTAAGCAAGATTTATTTCGTGCCAACGCACTCGCTGGAGTTGATGGAAGCAGCGGCATTGCGTGAAGCTATCAAGCAAAAAGTAGTAGAAGACCGATTGCCTTATATCCGTTCTTTTGATGTCCTGATCCAATATTTGCTTACGCTCGCCGTGTCCCAAGGTTTTAAGCCTGAAGAAATCCTACCTGAAATCAGAACCACTTTCAGTTTCTCAAGTATCACTGACGACGAATGGTACTGGCTACTTAATTTTATTACGACCGGTGGAGACTCGCTTCAGGCATATGATGAATATCGTAAAGTGATCATAGATCAGGGCATTTATAAAGTTGAAAATCGCGCCATCGCAATGCGCCATCGTTTATCAATAGGGACGATTGTCGGTGATAGTTCCATGTTCGTTCGTTTTGTCTCCGGAAAATATTTAGGCACCATCGAAGAATATTTCATTTCACGATTGGGGCCCGGCGATGTTTTTTGGTTTGCAGGAAAAAATCTTGAATTGGTGCGGATCAAGGAAATGGAAGTGCACGTTCGAAAATCGAACCGAAAATCCGGAGCAGTTCCTTCCTGGCAGGGAGGACGAATGCCGTTGTCCTCTCAAATGAGTGCCATGATCCGGTATAAGTTGGCCGAGGTGGTTGAGGGGAGAGAATCGGATGAAGAAATGAAATTTTTGAAACCATTATTTGATTTGCAGAAATATCGTTCGCACTTGCCTGGCAAACACGAGTTCTTGATTGAATATTTTAAAACAACGGAGGGTTTTCATGTGATGATGTATCCTTTTGAAGGACGTTTTGTACACGAAGGCATGGCCGCTTTAATGGCATACCGAATTGCACAGCTACAACCCATCACTTTTTCGCTGGCGATGAATGATTACGGTTTTGAATTGCTTTCGGATCAACCCATTCCCATCGAGGAAGCGATCGAAACAAATCTGTTGGGAAGTGATGATCTGATGAAAGACATTCAGGCAAGCATAAATTCCACAGAAATGGCGCGAAGAAAATTTCGAGATATCGCAGCGATTTCAGGATTGGTGTTTAAAGGATTTCCAGGAAAGCCCGTGAAGGACCGGCATTTACAATCCTCGTCGCAATTGTTTTTTGATGTCTTTCACGATTACGATGCGCACAACCTCTTGCTTCGTCAAGCTTTCGAAGAAGTGATGGATTTTCAATTGGAGGAAGCCCGGCTTCGAAGAGCCCTGGATCGTATTAGCACACAAAAAATTATTCTGACCACACCCGATAAACCTACTCCCTTTGGATTTCCCATCATGGTTGATGGTATGCGCGAAAAACTCACTTCAGAAAAACTCGAAGACCGCATCAAGCGGATGGCCGTGGAGTACGCTGATTGAATGGTGATCGGTGATCAGGTAATCGGTGATCGGTGGCGCTTCGTAGCGAAGTGTTGTTAGTAGGAGGTCGATGGTAAGCAGTAAGATGTAAGATGCAAGATGTGAGATGTAACGAGTAAGAAGTAAGAAGTAAGAAGTAAGAAGTTTGGCTTTTTATGATATTATAGTAAACGTGAGCACGCGGCAAGTGCCCGCCGATTACCTGATTACCGATTACTGAATACCTCTAATAAAGATCAGAAGATGGATCTAAAAAGCAGAAACAAAGTCCCGCCCATGATCATTACAACGGGGAGGGTAAGGAACCAGGCAATTAAGATGTTTCTGACCGTATCGGGTTGCAGATTCTTTACACCTTTGCTCGCCACCATACTGCCCGCGATCCCCGAAGAAAGCACATGCGTGGTGCTAACCGGCAATCCAAAATAAGATGAAAGACCAATGGTACTTGCTGCCACCATTTCGGCACTTGCCCCCTGTGCGTAGGTAAGGTGTTCTTTTCCGATCTATTCGCCAATGGTTCTTACAATGCGTTTCCAGCCAATCATAGTTCCCAGACCTAATGAAAGTGAGATCATTAAAATAACCCAACCAGGGGAATAGTCGGTTACTTGGCGAACTTTTTTAAGTTCTTCTTTTAAAGTTTTCTTTTCGCCATCGCTAAGTTTCACTTCACTATTTTTTGCGATAGCCGCCAGGTTGCGATCCATGATCATAATATCCTTCCTAACTACAAAACGATCTTGCTTGGAAATAGCAGCAATGTCAGTCAGGTTCGAAAACTTTTCTTGCAGATCTTTATTCAAGGTGCTCGCTTCTGTTAGCTTAGCTCTGTCAGTTGCAGATAACGTCGTGGGGTCTATTGACGCGACGACCTGCTCAATTTTAACAAGCGGATCATGCATTTTGGTTGGATTAAACGTATGGTCCAACGCAAAATATGCCGGTACAATTCCAATTAGAATTAACATCACCAGACCAACGCCTTTCTGGCCATCATTTGATCCATGGAAGAAACTTACCAGCGTGCAGGTAACGATAAGTATACCTCTGATCCATGTTGGAGGTGGCTTGTCTTTTTTGGGTTCTTTAAACAAACTATCTCCGTACGAGGTCTTTTTAGTTAAGTTTCGTATGACATACATTAACACGATCGTAACCGAAAAACCAAACAGTGGAGAGATTAACAACGATAAGCCTATGTCTGCCGCTTTATCCCAATTTACAGCATCACCTGCTGCTTCCGGTAAAAGTGAATAGGCCAGTCCTACTCCCAATATTGATCCGATGAGCGTATGAGAACTGGAACAAGGGATTCCAAGGTACCACGTTCCCAGATTCCAAAAGATAGCCGTCAGCAACAACGCAATAACCATGGATAAGCTGTGTGCGATGTTCTGATCTACCAAAGTTTCTACAGGAAGGAGATTTATTATTCCCACGGCCACCGAAATACCGCCCAAAAGGACTCCCAGGAAATTCCAAAATCCCGACCAGATGACGGCAATCCAGGGCTTTAAAGAATTGGTATAAATTACAGTAGCAACCGCATTAGCTGTGTCGTGAAAGCCATTTACAAATTCAAAGGAACAAGCAGCGATGAGACAGATGACAAGAAGCGCCGAGTAGGCAAAGTCCAATTCGAACATAAATACATTATTCGGGGTGCAATCTAACCGGAAATCCTCTCAGCAATGTTACTCCAATGTTAACTTTTTTATCTGAAAGCAATTATAAAAAATGTATTCATTTGATTATCAATCATTTGATTGATATGTTATAATTGCAATTTGGACATGAGATGATGAAGGAAGTTAAAATATTTAATGAGACGCTTGAGCTATGGCCTCAAAAAGCTGCACGGTGGAAAAAGAAAAATGTACTTTTTATCGCTGACTTGCACCTGGGAAAAATAAATCACTTTCGCAGGTCTGGGATACCGGTTCCCTCAAAGGCCAATGACCGAAATCTGGAGCTGCTAATCGACTTGCTGCAGTTCACGAAACCTGAGCGGGTTATTTGCCTAGGTGATTTATTTCACAGCCACTATAACCCGGAGTGGGAAGTTTTTGGAGAAGTAGTAAAGCATTTCAGGAACATTTCGTTTGAACTTGTTCTAGGGAACCACGACATCATGAGTAGTATTCAATACAACCGAAAGGGAATACTATTGCACGAGACGCTGCGACTCGATCCTTTTATTTTCACGCATCATCCCATGTCGGAAATCGAAAAGCAATGCTATAATATCGCCGGCCACATACATCCTGGCGTAATTCTCAGGGGAAAGGGAAAACAATCTGTTACCTTACCATGCTTTTATTTTGGGGAATGTTCAGGGTTGTTACCCGCCTTTGGAATGTTTACTGGACTGGCCAAAATCAGACCCAAGAAGGAAGACAAAGTTTTTGTTATTGTTGATGGGAAAATCGTGGACGTGAATGGATGATACATGGACACCATCTCCTGTTACTGAATGCAATTAATGCCTGCGGTTTGCCTACTGAGAACTAAGCCATATTTATGAAAATTACGCTATCATTTTTTTTCTGTTTTTTCCTTTCGTCAACTTTTGCTCAGGATACGACACGTCTGTCATTGCTTTTTGCTGGCGATATCATGGGCCACGACTCTCAAATCGCTTCAGCATATGAGGCGACGAAGAAGACCTACGACTATTCTTCATGCTTCAGGTTTGTAAAGCCGTATGTAGATTCCGCTGACCTTGCGATTGCAAATCTCGAGTTGACGTTGGCCGGGCCACCGTACACTGGTTACCCTCAATTTGGTTCCCCGGATGCGCTTGGTACTACATTAAAAGATATGGGATTTGATGTGTTGGTAACTGCGAATAACCACTGCGTTGACCGTGGGCGGAAGGGGTTGGAACGAACCATTATGATGCTGGATAGTTTTAAGATTGCACATACAGGGACATTCGTGGATTCTTTGGCGAGAGTTAACGAATCGCCGTTAATTGTTGAAAAAAATGGATTCAAACTTGCGATCCTTAATTATACCTATGGCACCAATGGAATTCCAGTGACGGCACCGAACATTGTGAATCACCTGGATACGGCCGTCATGCGAAAAGATCTCGTAGAGGCAAAAGAAGCAAGGCCCGATGCAATAATTGTTTTCACCCATTGGGGATTGGAATACGAGAGTTTACCAGCAAAAAAAGAAAAAGATTTGACGGAATTTTGTTTTAAGCACGGGGCGCAGATGGTTATTGGAGCACACCCTCACGTGCTGCAACCCATGGAATGGAGGAAGGACAAAAATCAATTTGTTGCTTACTCGCTGGGAAACTACATCTCAGGACAACGCAAGCGATATACGGATGGTGGCGCAATGGCTTATCTGGAATTGGAAAAAGTCAGCTTCAAACCTGACAGCGCTGTAACCACCATCGACAGCGCCGGATATTATTTGGGATGGGTCTATCGGACGGCCGATGCCAAAAAGGACTACTATCTTTTACCTGTTCCTCTGATTGAAAAGGAATCGTGGAAATACATTAAAGACGCAGAATCTAATGCAGCGTTCAAAGTGTTTGTGGAAGACTCAAGATTGTTATTTAGAAAATATAATAAAGATGTAGCGGAATTGAAGCGGCTGCCACGACAGCTTGCAAGGACTTCAGGTTTGATCAAGCAGTAGGTACGCCTAAGCGTATTATCCCCTTCGTCTTCCCTCTTAATTTTGATCTTTGTAGCTGCAACAGTATTTGCACAACCGCAGAAGAATATCGACAGCGCTCGCATGTTCAATATTGCAAACATTAGTTCCGCGCAGGCACGTTGGATATCGCTTCCTTTTTATTCAATATATATACTGCGGCAATGCCTAAGATGCCACCGACGATAGTGTTTAACTCAATAACTTCTCCTAAAAAAATCCAGGAACCCAGGGCGGCGGAAAAAGGAACCAGGAAGATAAAGCTGCTCGCTTTGCTTGCGCCAATTTTTGATGTGGCAACGAAATAAAACGTCGTTGCAAGTGATGTCGTAATGGTAGCGCTGAAAAAAAGGTTGCCCCAAAACGTAATGTCACCTTGGCTAACGGTAGTTATCACCGAATCAATGCCGCTGAAGAGCACCATTATACAAGTTCCCAATCCATACATCCAAAAACTAAACGCAAGTGACGATCCGTATCGCGCTGCCTTCGCAGTAAACTTTGAAAGCACCGACCACGAAAGGGCAGCAAAAAGATAGTATATATTTCCTGCCCTAAAGATCTCTTCTGCTTGTGTGGTAAGCCTTAACAAAACCACGCCGGCTACGAAACCCAGTGTCAATCCCAAGAACTCATTGCGGGAGGGTTTTCTTCTTGCCAGGATCAGTGTTATCGCATAAGTAAGAATCGGATTCAGCACCGTAACCAGAACACCACCAGCGCCGGCTTTGCCGATGGATACTCCCTTAAAAAAAAGATAGGTATACAACGATATCAGCACAGCCGCAATGGCGAGATCCCTAAAACCGTTTTTGCTGATTGACATTTTCTCCTTCATCAAGGGCAAAATAAAAATCAGCGACACAAACGTCAGTGCAAATCGCAGGAAAGAAATTGTGAGCGGGTCACCGTAATGGGAAAGTACTTTACCGGACACCCAGCTAAAGCCCCAGCAGGTCATGCTCAATACCATGCCTACCAGGAAGAGTTTGTTCTCAGCTGTGCGTTCTTCCATAAACTAATATTGCAATCCAGGACTTCATTTCGGATCCCTATATAAAGAAAAAAACCTGCTATTAATAACGGGTAAGATCAAAAACTAAGGGCAGAAGTCTACCTACGCTTCTTTTTTTTTGGTGGGCCACCGCCCTGACCTGAATCGAAAATAACTCCAATTGAAAATTCGAGACCCGTCAAGTCTATTTTAGCATCTGCATATTCAACCTGCTTCGTTTCAAGTGAAACATCACCGCCCGTGTAACTCCCTTTCAAGGGAAGCTGCGAGTCGCCCATCAGATAATTCGTTTCTAACGAAATGCCTAACTGCTGGGTTACGTACACTGTCAATTCCGCACCGACATGATATCCCCAGCCGGGTTTGTTTTTAAAAGTGAACGCGCTGTTTGCTACCTGCCAGTTCTCGTGTCGTCGAATGGCCCGGTCGAAGTTTCCGTAGTTAATCTTCTGATCGAATCCGTAAAATCCAAAAACCCCACCTTTGACATCAAATTCTACGGAAGAACCCTTGAGCTGGAAAACGATTTCTGCAGGCACAAGAATCGTGAAGTTCGGCCCGACCAACGCATCTTTGGATTCGAATGGAAGATCCTTCACATTTAGGCCGGACATGCGATACAGTGAAGCGCCCGTTTCGAGCGCGATGTAGCGATTAAGATCTACGCCAAGTCCACGAATAGAAAAGGGGCTGATGGGTGTTGAGAAGTAGCCGTTCTTCGGTATGAAATATGAAAAGGACAATCCAAATTGCTGAGCAAATGAAGTTGTGCTTGTCGCGAAAATCAAGAAGAGACAAAATCCCGGAATGATGGATTTTCGCTTTGGTTGGTATTGCTTCGTTCTGGTCATGCTGAGATAACACGAGCTGCTAGTAAATAACCTTTCAGCTCTGATAAAAAGTTTTCGATATCGTGCTTATAAAGGTCGCCGAGCACCGACAAGCGGAACGTCGCTTCTTTAGCTCCTTTGCCTGGGTAAATCGTAAATCCTCTTTGATAAAGATAGTCGTGCATTGCATCGAAATTATAAGTTGCACCAGAAGGTTCCTTTATCGCCAGCAAGATCTTTGATTGATACGGGTCGGGCAACAGAAATTGAAAGCCAAGTTTTTTTAGACCGGCGCAGAGCGTCATCCAATTTTCTTCATAACGATTCCAACGGTTAGACTCTCCTTCATCAAAATATTCATCGATAGCTTGTCGCAACGCGTAGGCAACCTGCACGGGAGGCGTAAATTGCATTTGTCCGGTTTTTTCGAATCCAACGTACTGGCTGTATAAATCGAAATAAAAGGAGCGCTTATGATTTTTAATTTGGTCCAGGAGTTGTTTTTTAAAAATTACGAACACCATTCCTGGCATTCCCTGGATGCATTTGTTAGAAGAGGAAATAAGGTATCCAGCGTCCCACTTTTTAATATCGATCGGGATACCGGCATAGGAACTCATGCAATCGACGATCACTTCTACGCCATACTTTCTTGATACATCACAAATTTCCTGAACCGGATTTAACATTCCTGTTGTGGTTTCATGGTGCACAATAGCCAGGTGACTAACGTCTTTATTTTCTTTCAATAATTTGTCAATATGATTGACATCAGGATAGTCACCGTAGGCAAGTTTGTATAACACCACCTCGATACCAAAAGTAGAGGCTATGTTGGCCATGCGTGCCCCATAGGCACCGTTGTCAACGACTAGTATTTTTTTTCCTTTTGGAACTGCGGATGTAATCGCAGCTTCAAGACCTCCGGTGCCACTTGCTGTAAAAATTGCGGCAATATAATCGTCACCACCGTGGACGACCTTTACAAGGTCTTCCTTAATCGTGTCCAAAAGTTTTCCAAATTCCTTTTCACGCGGACAAATATCTTCAACCACCATGGCTTGCTTCACGCTTTCTGTGGTCGTGGCGGGGCCGGGATTCAATAAGATCTTTCTTGTTACATGCTTCATGCTAGGTTCGTAAGTTTAGCCAGACCCAATATATTTTCAAGACCGAAAAAGTCTTGAAGATCAGAACAGCAATGTTTATTAATAAATATGTTGTTAGAATGCCAAACACGTATGGCGCATAGGCAAATCCGGGGATGTACAAAAGGAGTAGCAGTAATGGCGTTAGTAGATCTGTGTTGCGTTCAACGCCGTCGATCAAATGCCCGTGCATAAGTCTGCCAATGTAAAGGCTACAGTACAACGTGAGCAACACAAATAGTTGAAAACCGGTGAAAAACGGAATTCCCAAAATGCCGACTACCGTGGACAAAAATATGAACGACCAAAATCCTGCCTTTACTTCAGGTGTGCGTCTCCACGTTTTATAGAACGTAACAACAGCACCGAACGAAGATAAAATCATCGTTCCTTCGATCACGGAATAGTCCTCAAAAAAGGTATATCTAAAGATTTCGTTAATGGGTCCAAAGGCTGATAGTGCGATGAGCAACGCTGAAAGCAATACGCCCTCTAAAGATCCGACTGGTTCAAATGTTAGCCATCCCGTTTTGAACTGCTCGTAGAAAACCGCCATATGGGCCCAATAGGAAATAACCATCACCCCAATGATGACAGGTTTGTGCGTGATGCCAAAGACGGCAATCATTGTGAACATGACCACCCCATTGTTGAACGCGTCGAGGTAATGGTCACAGAATTCCCCTAGCGCAGATCCGGTACCTGTGCGCTTTGCTTGCATGCCGTCGAGATGATCGCCGATAAGGTAGAGTATCAGCCCTACAGCAATCAGTATCGGTGTAGCTTGGCCAAACACGTGCGGATTCAACGCCAGGTATAGGCTGAGGTAAACAATGCCATTGGAGATAAAAGTGATGATATTAGCGGGAATGACCCAAGGCACAAATCTCATCAATGGAGTAATGATCAACCGCTTAAAATGTGGTGTTAGTAGGGAGTGATCATTGCACCTGTACTGATAGGGTCTCATCGGGCAAAAGAAGTGAAATAATTTTTCAAAAGAGCCTCGCCTCGGCGTTTATTTTAATAGGACATTTCACATGTATTATTGAATTAGGATTTCTAGAATTAAAGGATCATAGGATTCGTACTTCAATTCTTCAATCGTTCAATCCTATCCATTATCCTACAATCCAATAATCCTATAAATCCTAATTCACCGTCAAGCGATTTTCAATTAGCCTGTTGTTATATTGTTGAATAATCGCTTTGATTTTGGGCTCCATTTGTTCGACAAGTTCCGGCCTCTCACTCTTCAAATCGTGCGTCAACATTCTGTCCTGCGCAAAATTGTAAAGTCCAATGGTCTTTTCGCCGTTAAAAGTAAGCAGATATTCTCCCAGATATAAGTTAAAAGCATCATTATAGTTAAAAGCAATGGGTTGTTGATTATCATGAAAGATGTCACGCCCAAAAGCAAAATATGGTTTGTCATAGTGAAGATAACCTAGTACAGAAGGCATGATATCCACCTGCGATGCGATCTCCATTGAATGTCCAGCCAGGCTGTTGTCAGGTTTGAAAAAAATTACTGGAACAGAATAGTATCCCCAGTTTGTGCGTGATTCATCAAAGATGATATCGGAGGAGCAATGGTCCGCCGTAAAAACGAAGAGCGTATTTTTATACCAGGGTTCTTTGGAGATGGTTTTAAATAGTTCGCGCAAGGAATAGTCGGTGTACTCAATGCATTTTAAAATCGGCTTGTTTCCTCCCTTGAATTTACCTTCAAATTCTTTCGGAACTTTAAATGGATGATGCGAACTGACGGTAAATAAAGTGGCAAAAAAAGGCTTAGGAAATTTGTTTAATTTTTCCGCAAAGAAGGGAAGGAACTTATGATCCCAAATTCCCCACATGCCGTCGGAATCCGCCGAGTTACCATATTCATCCATTCCATAGTAATGTTGAAAGCCTGCTAGCTGCGTAAAAGCGGCATAACCCATTGCACCGTTTGGATGGCCAATAAAAAAAGATGTGTGATATCCTTTTTCTCCTAGGATGGATGCGAGGCTGTTAAATTTATTATTGGCATACGGCGTGAGCACAAAGGGTACACCAAACGTTGGCATACTTGCTAACGCAGATGGTGGACCATCAATGGATTTTCTTCCATTTGAAAATGAATATTGAAATGTCTTGCCATGCTGAATTAAGGAATCGAGGAACGGTGTGTGGCCGGCATAGTTTGGTCTCTCCTTGTTAAAAGCTCCAAAAAATTCTTTTGAGAAGCTCTCCAGTAAAATAACAACGACGTTTTCTGCTTTAAAGGCTAAGGTATCCTTTGGCTGGTGTATTGGGGTGAATATCGACGCAAGGGACTCTTCATTTTCAAAATATTTTACCTTCTGAATTTTTGTTTTTCCGATCGTTCGAAATATGGAAAAGGGTGTGTTCAGTACGAGGTTTGTCTCGCGAGGGTATTTGACATATTCGCCGGCATTACTAAGCGTGATGGGACGCGTGCTGTGTTTGAATCCGCCGCGCACGCCTCCAATAAAAAGGTAGGCTACGAGCGGTATAAACAGCAATCCTCCTATATAATAAACCCAACGATTTCTAATCATAGGTCCATCTACTTTAGTTCTGTTATACAGGAAAACCATGAGCCAATAGATCCCTATGGCGAAAATTGTAACGTACCAGTAGTCGATTACAAGCCGGAAAAAAAGGCCGCCAGCACCAGGTCCTTCTTCAAACTCAGTAAAAAAATCAGCTGTCGTTCGTCGAAGGGTAAATTTGTAATAAATGAAGTCAGCGAGATTCGCGGCAATGCCAATACCATTCAGAATAAAAAATAGGTATTTCAGGATGGTTTGATAGCGGGGTGTAAATCTGAAATCGAGGGGAATTAATGTAAGGAGAATGAGCAGCGAATTGATATATAACACGGCTGTCAAATCAAATCTTAATCCGCCGAATAATATCCTCAGAAAATTAGTTCCGGTCATTTCGGGGAAATAGGAAATATTATACAAATAGAATCCAATTCTGCATAGGGTAAATAACAACATTGCCAGTAGGAGGCGAAGGAGAAGGACCCAATAAACGTTGCCTTTCAGGCGAACGTCCTTGAAATACTTTAATAAATACATAGCGAAGCGTAAAAATGGTGGATGGTTTGATCTACCCTCAAAAACCAAAAAATTTTAATAGAGAGGATGTTAAAAAGTGATCGACCAATCCTTGTGAAATCTATCACATGGCAAAAAAAGCAAATAAAATTCTAAAATGGACTTCTTAGGCGGTTATTTTAACGGAAGATGAACAAGATATTATGATAAGATTGTATTTTTGGCGGCATTTTTAAAACATACTTTTTACTATGAAGAAAACGACGCAGCTAAGAACAATGGTCAATTCTCCGGAAATGGCATTTCTCATGGAAGCTCACAATGGATTATCGGCCAAGATTGTTGAAGAAGCAGGGTTTAAAGGGATTTGGGGAAGTGGGCTGTCTATTTCCGCCGCGCTGGGGGTAAGAGACAACAACGAAGCGTCCTGGACGCAGGTCTTAGATGTGCTTGAATTTATGAGCGATGCAACCACGATTCCAATTTTATTGGATGGCGATACAGGATATGGCAATTTTAACAACATGCGGCGCTTGGTGAAAAAATTAGAGCAACGTGATGTAGCAGCCGTATGTATTGAAGACAAACTTTTTCCAAAGACGAATTCATTTATTGGTGGTGAAAATCAGCCGTTGGCGGATGTCGATGAATTCAGCGGTAAAATTAAAGCGGCAAAGGACACGCAATCCGACGATGATTTTATGGTTGTAGCGCGACTGGAAGCGTTCATCGCGGGCTGGGGGTTAGACGAAGCGTTGCGTAGAGCTGACGCCTATCATAAGGCCGGCGCGGATGCTATTCTTTGTCACAGTAAAAAAGCTGACTCTTCCGATATTGATGCATTTATGAAAGAATGGGGTGGCCGTTGCCCTGTTATCATTGTGCCTACAAAGTATTATTCGATTCCTACTGATCATTTCAGAAAAATTGGCATCAGTACCATCATCTGGGCTAATCACAATGTCAGATCTTCGATCAAAGTGATGCAGGAAACATCCTCCAGAATTTTTAAGGAACAAACACTGATCAATGTAGAAAGCAAGGTCGTGAGTGTGAATGAAATTTTCCGTTTGCAGGGCGCCGATGAGCTTGAAGCTGCTGAAGATAAATACTTGCCAACTACGGGAAAGAAAGTGAACAGCATTGTGCTGGCAGCGAGTCAAGGATCGCTAGGAGATCTGACGAAAGATACGCCTAAAACGTTGCTCGAGGTAAATGGCAAGTCATTGTTGAATACTCAAGTGGAAGAATTCAACCAGATGGGGATAAAAGATGTAACGGTCGTACGCGGCTTCAAAAAGGAGAAAGTAAAACTCAACAACATCAGTACAGTTGATAATGATGAGTTTGGTTCCACCAAGGAACTCTACTCGCTGTATCTGGCTAAAAATCATATCAAGGAAAATACGCTGATCAGTTACGGCGATATCATTTTTAAACGTTATGTATTACATGAGTTGTTGAATGATCAAAACAATATCACCATCGTTGTGGATGCTGATTGCGAAGAAGATGGTCTTGATAAGGATTTTGTTTCTGCATCTGAAAAGTATGATCGCACCAATTATCTCGGGACTTCCGTGTTTAAGAAAATGGGATCGACACTTGCCAGAAAAGATATTTTTGGAGAGTTTATTGGTCTATGGAAAGTAAACCAAACTGGCGCCGCGCAAGTATTGAATGCGTTGGAAAAATTAAACAAGTCAAGTGATTTCAAGTCTATGACCTGCACTGACCTCTTCAATGAGATCGCTAAGGACCATACTATTGCTGTTAAATTCATCAGCGGGGCATGGCTGGATGTAGATACGTTGGTAGACTTACAAAATGCCGGAAAACTTCGTCTGTAAACGCTAATTTTTTGAGATGATCAACACAAAAACATTTGGGGATGAATTGAAGGCCCTGGGCTTCGAATTTTATTCCGGAGTTCCCTGTTCTTTTTTAAAATCATTGATCAACTATGCGATCAACGAATGCGACTATGTGATGGCTGCGAATGAAGGAGATGCTGTTGCTATCGCATCCGGTGCTAAGTTGGGCGGGAAAAAATCCGTCGTGCTGATGCAAAATTCTGGTTTGACAAATGCAACCTCTCCACTAACATCATTAAATTTTACGTTCAAGCTTCCGGTATTGGGGTTTGTTAGTCTTCGTGGTGAGCCGGGCGTGAAAGATGAGCCTCAGCATGAATTGATGGGACAGATTACTGAGAAGATGCTGGCACTTATGAAAGTGGAGTGGGCTTACCTGCCCGAGGATGAAAAAGAAGCGACTAACCAACTGAGGGAAGCGAATCGACATATCGAGGAAGGCCGTACGTTCTTCTTTGTCGTTAAGAAAGGAATCTTTGGAGATGTCAAACTTAACCAGCAGGCTTTAAAACAGGTTTCAAACAATAAGCTGAAAAAATCGTCCGCCAAACAAAGTCTTCCGATTCGTACGCAGGCTTTAAAAGCCATTTCGGATTTAGCGGACAAGGACACCGTACTTTTGGCGACAACCGGGAAAACGGGACGCGAGCTTTTTGAAGTCGAGGATAAACCGAATAATCTCTACATGGTTGGATCCATGGGTTGTATCAGTTCACTAGGCTTAGGCCTTGCGTTGGCCAGAAACGATAAGAAGGTCATCGCCATTGATGGCGATGGTTCAGCATTGATGCGCATGGGGTCTTTTGCAACAAATGCATACTATCAGCCAAAAAATTTACTTCATATTTTATTGGACAATAATGCACACGATTCAACCGGTGGACAGGCTACCGTTTCGCACATCGTGGATTTTGCGTCAATGGCTTCCACTGTCAGCTATCCGGTGTCACTGCAGGTTAATTCCCTTGACGAATTGGAAGAAGCGATCAAACAATGGAAAAAAG
>Ga0111538_10003469_pt1 | contig 22034 bp, 21 predicted proteins | sample SoiMethybrSBSTD1_FD_79669 | JGI IMG/M metagenome (GOLD analysis project Ga0111538, IMG submission 79669) | Bulk soil microbial communities from a Populus tree surrounding site in Tennessee, USA - Soil MetaG P. TD hybrid SBSTD1 (version 2)... | ecosystem: Environmental > Terrestrial > Soil >... | reverse complement strand
TCAGACGCAGCAGGCCAGTGAGACTGCCGCCAAGAACGACTACAAGGTCGCCGTGGCGCAGGCCGAAGCAACGCACAAGGTCGCGACGGCGAAGTGCGAATCGATGAGCGGCGACGCGCAGAAGGACTGCAAGGACCAGGCGGACCGCGATCTCGATGCCGCGAAGCGCGCTGCCGAGCAGCGTCGCGACGGCTCGGGCTAACGGCACAGTTGGAGGCAAGCGGAGGAGATGGGGACCATGAAGCGCAGAAGCACGGCGGCCGCACTGCTCGCCGCCCTGATGGCTGCGGCAGTCGTGACAGGCTGCTCCAGCACGCCGACGCAACAGTCGGCCGGCGAGGCCGTCGACGACGGAGTCGTGACCGCCAAGGTCAGGGCCGCGCTGGTCGCGGATCCGGTGACGAAAGCGCACCAGATCAACGTCGAGACGTTCAAGGGCACCGTGCAGCTGAGTGGCTTCGTGGAATCCGATGAAGCGCGCAGCCGCGCCTTGCAGCTGGCGCGCGACGTGGACGGCGTCAAGAAGGTCAAGGACGCCATGGAAGTGCGCAAGGGCGAGTCCGGCTCCTAAGCTGACTTACGGTTGGAAGAAACGTGTTGAAGGCGGGCGGCGCAAGCCGTCCGCCTTAATCTTTTGTGACCTTTGCGTTGCAATAAGACCGATTTGCATCCGGTCCTATAGTCGGCGCGTATACTCACGCGCTCCGTTTGGAGCGTCTTTAAACACTCTAATCAACGAGGAATGGCATAGATGGCCCACGACAAGACAAGCTCGGTGAAGAGACTCTCCGGCCTGGCGCTCGCGGCAGCAGCTGCGATCGCGTTTACGGCTGCGCCTCTGTCGGCCGCGAATGCTGCCGACGAAGCGAAAGTGAAGTGTGAAGGCGTGAATTCGTGCAAAGGCACGAGCGAGTGCAAGACCGCGAAGCACGACTGCGCCGGCAAGAACGCCTGCAAGGGCGAAGGCGTGAAGTCGATGACGAAGGCGGAGTGCGACGCCGCCAAGGCCAAGGCGAAGAGCTGATCGGCTCAAGCTCACGGCGGCGCGGAGGCTGCAAGCCGCGCCGCCTCTCGATGTTCACCGCACGTGTCCATGTCCTCTCCTGTTGCGTCTTCCCTGGGATTCGGGCTCGGGCTGCGGCCCCAGCACTATGAAGCACTGCTCGGGGAGCACCGCGGCCGCATCGGCTGGCTCGAAGCTCTGACCGACAACTACCTCGTTCCCGGCGGCCGGCCGCTGCACTTCCTCGATCGGCTGCGCGCGCACTACCCGGTGGTGCTCCACGGCGTCTCGCTGTCGATCGGCAGCACCGATCCGCTCGATCTCGACTACGTGCGCAGCGTGAAAGCGCTCGCGGCGCGCGTCGAGCCGGCGTGGGTCTCGGATCATCTGTGCTGGACCGGCGTCGGCGGCGTCAATCTGCACGATCTCATGCCGCTGCCGTTCACCGAGGAGACCGTGCGCCACGTGGTGAGCCGCGTGCATGCGGTGCAGGATCTCCTCGGCCGTCAGCTCGTCCTGGAGAACGTCTCCACGTACGTCAGCTTCGCCGCCGACGAAATGACCGAATGGGAATTCCTGCGCGAGATCGCCGAGCGCGCCGATTGCAAGCTGCTGCTCGACGTCAACAACGTGTACGTCAGCAGCGTCAATCACGGCTTCGATCCGCTGGCGTATCTGCGCGGCGTGCCGGTCGAACGCGTGCAGCAGTTCCATCTCGCGGGGCACAGCAACCAGGGCGAATACCTGATCGACACGCATGACGAGCCGGTGTGCGAAGAGGTCTGGGAGCTCTACGCGGCGGCCGTAGCGCGCTTCGGCCCGGTCGCGACGATGATCGAGCGCGACGACAAGATTCCGGACCTGCCGGTGCTGCTCGCCGAATTGGAGCGCGCGCGCTCGATTGCGGTGACGGCAAAGGCAGCGTGAACGTGCTCGCTGACTTGCAGCACGATTTCCAGCGCCACGTCCTCGCGGGTGACGCCGCGATCATGCAGGCCGTGAACTCCACGCCCGCTGTGCCGGCGACGACGCGACTCACGGTCTACTCCAACGCCTATCGCATCCGGCTGGCCGAGGCGCTCGCCGCGAACATGCCGCGCCTGAAGGAGCTGCTCGGCGACGAGCAATTCGGCGTGATCGCCGCTGCGTATGTAGACGCGCATCCGTCGCAGTTCGCATCGATCCGCTGGTTCGGCGATCGCCTGGCGCAGTCCCTCGAACAATCGCACCCCTCGCAGCCCTGGCTCGCCGAGCTGGCGCACTGGGAGTGGGCGCTCGCCGCGTCCTTCGATGCGTCGGACGCAACTGCTGTCGGCGTCGAATGCCTGGCGAGCGCTGCACCCGGCGACTGGGCCGAGCTGCAGCTGCAGTTTCATCCATCGGTGCAGTCCCTGCAGCTGGCGACGAACGCACAGGCGTTGTTCAAGGCGCTGGCCGAGGAGCAGGCGCCGCCGCGACCTGCGATGCTCGTACGGCCGCAGCCGTGGCTGCTCTGGCGGCAGGATCTCAAAACGCAGTACCGCTCTCTCGAGCCGGCAGAAGCTGTCGCGGTCCGGATCATGCGCGGCGGCGGCACGTTCGGCGCGATGTGCGAGGCGCTGTGCGATTGGCACGACGGCGACGAAGTGCCGCTCGTGGCGGCCGGCATGCTGAAGCGCTGGATCGTCGAGGAACAACTGATCAGAGTGTCGGCATGAAGCTGTACACGTTCTTCCGCAGCTCCGCTGCGTTCCGCGTGCGCATCGCGCTCAATCTCAAGGGGCTGCAGTACGAGTCGCTGCCGAAAGCGTTCGCACGCAACGAGCATCGCGCGCCCGACTACCTGGCGCTCAATCCGCAGGGACTGATTCCGGCGCTCGCGATCGACGGCGTCGTGCTGTCGCAGTCGCTGGCGATCATCGAGTATCTGAACGACCGGCATCCGGCGCCGCCGCTGCTGCCCGAGGATCCGATCGATCGCGCGCGGGTGCGCTCGATGGCGATGGCGATCGCGTGCGAGATCCATCCGCTCAACAATCTGCGCGTGCTGAACTATCTGCGCGACCAGCTGCGGCAGGACGATGCCGGCATCGGCACCTGGTATCGCCACTGGGTCACCGAAGGATTCCGCGGCCTGGAAGTGCAGGCGCGCGAGTTCTCCGCGAACGGTCGTTATTGCTTCGGCGATGCCGTGTCGCTCGCCGACGTGCTGCTGGTGCCGCAGATGTTCAACGCGCGCCGCTTCAAGACCGACCTCACGCCGTTCCCGACCCTGGTCGGAATCAGCACGCACCTGGAAGCGCTGCCGGCATTCGCAGCCGCCAGGCCCGAAGTGCAGCCCGACGCCCAGTAGGTGCCTCGTCCATGAAAGGGACCGGCAGCCTGGTCTGCGTCGGAATCGGCATGACGCTGGGCTCGCACCTCACCCCGCTCAGCCGCAGCTACATCGAAGAGGCCGACGTCGTGTTCGCCGCGACTTCCGACGGCATCGTCGAGCTGTGGCTGACGAAGATGAACGCCGACGTGCGCAGCCTGCAGTCGTTCTATCGTGAGGGAAAATCGCGAGCCGACAGCTACCGGCAGATGGTCGCCGCCATGCTCGCGGAAGTCCGCGCCGGCAAGCGAGTCTGCGGCGCGTTCTACGGACATCCCGGTGTCTTCGCCGGCGTGCCGCACGAAGCGATCGAGCTGGCGCGCCGCGAGGGGTATCAAGCTCACATGGAGCCGGGCGTCTCGGCCGAAGATTGCCTGTACGCGGATCTCGGCATCGATCCGGGCCGCTTCGGCTGCCAGCACTTCGAAGCGAGCCAATTGATGCTGTATCGGCGCCGCATCGATCCGACCGCGTATCTCGTGCTGTGGCAGGTCGGTGTCGCCGGCGACCGATCGCTGATGCGCTTCTCCACCGGTGCCGACTATCGCCAGGTGCTTGTCGACGTCCTGCTACGCGACTACGCGCCCGGCCACGACGCGATCGTCTACAAGGTTGCGACGCTGCCGACGCAGCAGCCGCGCATCGAGCGCACGACCATCGCACAGCTGCCGAACGTCGATATCGATATGCACGCGACCGTCGTCATTCCGCCGGCGGCCTCGTTGCAGCTCGACGAGCAGATCCGCGAACGGCTGGCGGCGCTCGACCGGCGCACATGGAGCTGATCACTCCACGGTTGATCGTGCGCTCGATGCACGAAGCCGACAAACAGCTGTATTGCGATCTGTACTGCGATCCCGAAACGATGCGCCACATCGGAGCGCCGTGGACGCGTGCCGAGGCCGAGCGCGCCTTCCGCAATGTCCTCAAAGCGACGCGAGCCGCCCCGCCGCGAACCCTGTTTCTCACGCTGATCCGCAAAGACACGCAGCAGCCCATCGGGCTGTGTACGCTGCAGAACTTCGATCGGCCACGGCGCCAAGCCGAATTCGGTGTCATGGTCGTGTCATCTGGGCGCACCCAGGGCTTCGCGTCGGAAGCAATGATCGGGGTCATCGCTCATGCGTTCGCCGAGCTGTCGGTCGATGAGGTGTGGGTACGCGTCGCCGTCGACCACGCAGTCTGCGAGCGGCTGGTCATCGGAGTTGGGCTGGTGCCCCACTCGGGGGTTTTGCCTGAAGACCGGGCTGCGAACGTGCGGCGCTGGTCGGCCTATCGCAACTCCTGGCTGCCCACGGCTGCATTTTCCGCGTAGTCTTATCGCCGTTGCGGGGCCTGCACGGCCGCCCACATCGAAGGAGAAAACTTAAATGATGGATGTCATCGAGTTCCTGGACCAGCTCGGTCGCAATGCCCGCCTGCGTCACGCCGCCCCCGCGGAGCTGGAGCGAGCGATCGCCGCCGCCGGCATCGATCCCGAGTTGCGCGGCGCGTTGCTCGCGGACGATCCGCTGCGCCTCGGCGAGTTGCTGGGGGCACAGCCGAATGTCTGTTGCCTGGTCGTAAAGCCGGACCCGGCGGAGCCCGACGAAGAAGAGGAAGAGGACGAGGACGAGGAAGAAGACGACAAAGCGTTCGTCTGAGGAGCGCGCTCCGCGCAGGAAGGCCCGTGCAGCGGCAGCGATTGGATTCGAGCGGATGGCAAGCCGCCCGGCGCCTCACGTCGGGCGCAGTGGCCTTGTTGTGCTCGTTGCTCGCTGGCGCAGCGCTGGCTCTGACGACGCAGGAAGTGGACGCGCTGCTGCGGCGGGCTGACGAGGTCAAGGGCGTCAATCCAACCGAGTTCAGCACGCTGATGGGCCGGCTCGATGAGCAGTCCGCGACGTTCTCCCAATTCCAGCAGCAGTTCCTGCAGTACCTCAAAGGCTGGCGCAGCGCCTACGCCGGCGATTACGCGCGGGCGATCCCACCGCTGGAGCAGATCGTCGAGGAGTCGCGCGACGTCACGCTGCGCTTCCGCGCCAGCGCCACGATTGCCAACGCGCAGGCGTTGGGGACGCACTACGACGAAGCATTCGCGCAACTCGGCCGGCTGCTGGCGCTGCTCCCCGAAGTCACGGACACGGATGCGCGCCAGCAGGGTCTGCTGGTCATCGGCTATCTGTACAACCAGGTTGGCGAGTACGACCTGGGCATGAGCTATGCGGACCGGGCCGCCGCCGAGGACTCGTCGGTGCGCGCAGTGTGCCGGAGCACTCAAGTGCGTCTTGAGGCGCTCTATCGCAGTGGCCGGCTGCAGGCCGACATGACGCAGCCCTACATCAACGCCATTGCGACCTGCGGCGAGATCGGCGAGGTGCTGTGGGCAAACCTGATCCGCGTCTATCTGGCCCGCTTCTACATCGACCAGGGGCGCAACACCGACGCGATCAAGCTGCTGAGCAGCTACTACGACGAAACCCGCGCCACGCGCTATCGACGGCTGATCGCCGAATACGATGCCTGGCTGGCGCGCGCCTACGAGAACCAGGGTCAGTGGGCGACGGCCCGGCAATTCGCCTTGCGCGTGGTCGCCGATGCCAGCAGCCAGAATCAGTACACCGAGCCGATGGTCAACGCGTACCGCCTGCTGTACCAGCTCGCGCTGGAACAGGGCGACGCAAAGTCCGCGCTCGCTTATCACGAGCAGTACGCGGCCGCGGACAAAGGCTATCTCGACGACGTCAGCGCGCGGCAGATCGCATACGAGCGCGCAAAGCACGAAGCGGCCGCGAACCGTCTGCAGATCGATGCGCTCAACAAGCAGAACGAGGTTCTGCAGCTGCAGCAGGCGCTCGGCAAGAAAGCGGTCGAGACCAGCCGCCTGTACATCGCGTTGCTGATCCTGGTCGCCGTGTTCATCGCCCTGTTCGCGTATCGCACCAAGCGCTCGCAGCTGCACTTCATGAAACTGTCGCGCATCGATGGCCTGACGGGCATCGACAACCGCCCCCACTTCATCGCGCAGGCGGAGCGGGCGCTCGAAGCCAGCTGCAGGGTCGGCGAAGAAGTGTGCGTGATCCTGTGCGACCTGGATCACTTCAAGGCGATCAACGACAAGTACGGGCATGCGACCGGCGATCACGTGCTGCGCCAGGCCGTGCTGGCGTGCCGCACTCACCTGCGCGCCAGCGATTTGTTCGGCCGCATCGGCGGCGAGGAATTCTGCATCCTGCTGCCGGGCTGCAGCCTCGCGGATGCGCGCCAGCGGTGCGAGCAATTGCGCGCCGCGATCGCAACGGTCGCCACCGACTCCGCCAACCCGGGCTCGACGGTCTCCGCGAGCTTCGGCGTGGCCGCAACCTCGTCCTCGGGCTACGAGCTGCGGCAGCTGCTCGCCCATGCGGACGCCGCGCTGTATCGCGCGAAATTCGCCGGACGCAACTGCGTGGTCCTTTTTGACACCATGCACGCCTTCGCAATGAAGAAAGAAGCGGTCAGCGGTTAGCGGTTAGCGGTCACTCTCTGGTACTTTCGACCGATGCGTCGTACGCTGCGCCTCGCGCAGCATCCTCACGGTTTTTTCCGCGGCTTTTAAGCAATGCGTTCCACGGCGCGTTCCGGAAGCGACGATCCGCTGGCAGCCCGCGTACTCGAGGGCGGCTTCGCACGCCTGCGGTTCCCGCCGGCGCTGGAAAGCGAATTCCGCCGCCATCATCTGCTCGGCTCGCAGCGCTGGGTGCGCCTCAGCATCCTGGTCGCGCTCGGCACCACGCTCGGCTTCGCGATGATCGATCACTGGGTGATCCACTCCAGCAACGCCGTGCCGGACCTAGTGCGCTTCGGGCTGCAGGTGCCGGTGATTCTGCTGTGCCTGCTCGCAACTATCATCAAGCCGCTGTACATGCGTCTGTACCAGCCGGCAATCCAGGTTGCCGCGCCGCTGTTCGGCATCGGCAGCGTAGTGATGGCGTGCTACGCGGAGCCGCAATTCGCACCCCTGGTCGGCGCGCGCCTGTTGCTGGTCGCATTCTTTCTGTACTTCATGCTGGGCATGCGCTTTGCGCCGGCGTTGCGCAGCAATCTGGTCGTTCTCGGTGCGCTCGTCGTAGCGGGACTGAGCGAGGCCATCGCGCCGCAGGTCGCGATCTATCTGGCGTTCGCAGTGCTGTGTGCCAACGTCATCGGCGGCGCGGGCGCCTACGCGCTCGAGCACGCGAATCGCACGGCGTTCCTCGAGCGTCAGCTGCTCGGTGAAATGGCCGCGCTCGATGGCTTGACGCGTCTGCTCAACCGTCAGACGTTCGAAGCGCGCGTGAGCGACGTGTGGCGCGAAGCAACTGCGCGGCGCCTGCCGATCTCGGTGCTGATGATCGATGTCGACGACTTCAAGCGTTACAACGATCACTACGGTCACCTCGCCGGCGACGATTGCCTGCAACGCATCGCGCAGGCCGTGCGCACCGGTGTCGCCGGCAACCCGGCCGATCTGCTGGCGCGCTACGGCGGCGAGGAGCTCATCGCAGTGCTGATCGGTCGCAGTGCTGCCGACGCGGAAGTCGCAGCCCAACGCATCGTCGACGACGTGGCTGCACTGGCGATTCCGCATGCGGGCTCCAGCACCGGCGGCACCGTGAGCATCAGCGTCGGCGTCGCCACGCATCACCCCAACGCCGCAGCTGCGTATCAGGCGGTCGCAAGAGTCGCGGACAACGCGCTCTACGCAGCCAAGCACCAGGGCCGCAATCGCTGCGTGTGCGTGAAGATGCACGTACCCGGCACCACGACTTCGACTGAGGCCGCAAAAGGCGGGCTGGTTTATCATGCCCGGCCATGAAACTCGCATGCGCTCTGCTCGCACTCGTCGCCGGCACCGCCGTCGCAGCTGAACCGGCCGTGCACGAAGGCGACTTCGTGCTGAAAGATTTCCACTTCGCTTCCGGCGAAACGCTGCCCGAGCTGCGGCTGCACTATCGGACGCTCGGCACTCTGCAACGCGACGCGCGCGGCGTAGCGAACAACGCGGTGCTCATCATGCATGGCACCGGGGGCAGCGGCGCGCAGTTCCTGCGTCCGGAATTCTCCGGCGAGTTGTTCCGTCCCGGCGGCGAGCTGGACAGCGCGCGCTTCTTCATCATCCTTCCGGACGGCATCGGTCACGGCCAGTCGAGCAAGCCGAGCGATGGCCTGCACGCGCGCTTTCCGCACTACGGTTACACGGACATGATCACGGCGCAGTATCGCCTGCTCACCGAGGCGCTCGGAGTGCAGCATCTGCGCCTGGTCATGGGCACATCGATGGGCGGGATGCACACATGGCTGTGGGGCGAGCGCTATCCGCAGATGATGGACGCGCTGCTGCCGCTCGCGAGCCTGCCGACGCAGATCTCCGGCCGTAACCGCGCCTGGCGGCGGATTGCGATCGACGCGATCCGCCTCGATGCGCAATGGCAGAACGGTGAATACCGCGAGCAGCCGCAGGGGTTGCGCACGGCCGAGCAGATGCTCTGGCTGGTCGGAAGCAATCCCGTCCTGCGCCAGCAGCAGATGCCGGACCTCAAGACCAGCGACTCGGTGTTCGATGCTGCGGTCGCAGATTCATTGCGCCAGGCCGACGCGAACGACCTGCTGTATCAGCTCGAGTCTTCGCGCGACTACGACCCCGGGCCGGGGCTGGAGAAGATCCGCCCGCCGCTGCTCGCGATCAATTTCGCGGACGACCTGATCAATCCGCCCGAGCTCGGCATCCTCGAGCGCGAGATCAAGCGCGTGCCGCACGGCCGCGCCCTGGTGATCCCGATGACGCCGCTCTCGCGCGGGCATGGCACGCACACGGTCGCCGCAGTCTGGAAAGAGCATCTTGCTGAACTGCTGCGCAGCTCCGCTGCCGAGAACAAACGCCCCGAGTAGAACGAGAACACGATATCAGGGCGTCGGCGCAGCGAAGTCTGCCGTGCTGATCAGGTTCGCCTGCACGGTCACGTCCTGCGCGCCCATGAACGTCAGCGTGTCGTCGACGGTGGCGTCATCGTCATCGCACGTGAAAGCAACGGTGTAGGGTCCCGGCGGCAGGAAAGCAGCGCGATACGCGAACGCGGTGCTGCCGTTCTCCACCGCCACGTCGGCGACGACGAGCGGATCCGCATCGGCCCCGTCGCTCTCCTCGATGTCGTCGGCCGTTGCGCCCGTGCCGGAGAACACGTAGACCTTCGGCAGGCACTGCTCCGTAACGAGCTCGCTGGCGACGTGACCGGCAATCGCGCCGACGTTGGCATCGTCCACGATGCGCAGCGTCGGGCGCATCAGGTAACCCTGGGTGCAGGCTGCACCTGCGCCTTGCTGGCCGGGCGGCGCATGGATCGATTTGCGCAGGTCGAAATCGATGGTCAGGGCGACGCTGCCATCGGCGGGCAGCGTGAAGCCGCGATTGAGCTTGAGGCCCGACTGCGCGCCGCTCGGCACGAGCAGCTCGCACTCCTCGCCGCCGGTGAGCACGAGGTACGAATCGCGCACGCCCGTCTCGTTGTCGACGATGAGGCGAATCCACTCGTAGTCGCCCGCAGGGAGCGTGACACCATCGAGCAGCAGGGCTGCCCGCCCGTCCTGGTATTGCAGCAGGTCGAGCTGCCGCGGCGACGGAGTGAGGTCCTGCACAACCTCCGGCGCTGCGCCGGCCCGCTTGAATGCGACGCCGCTGAATTGCACGACGACGCTGCTCGCGTCGTCGACGGGCGCATCGGTGATTGCGAGGCTGAGCCTTCCCGTTTCGTTGCCACTGCCCCCGCCGCCGCTGCACGCAGCAAGGCCAAGCGCCATCGAAATCGTTATCGCCGGGAATGAAATCCGCATGTGCAATTCTCCTGTGTCTTCACCGGACACGGAGGCGTGCACCGAAGGGTTCCCCTGGAACCATTCGACCGCGGTGCTCGTGTTGGTTTTAAATGCAGCGCATGGCCTGGCTGAAGCGCACGGCATCCCGCACCGCCCAGACGAGCGACGCTGTCGAATTCGCGCAGCTCCTGCGTGAGCACGTTCCCGCGCTCTACCGCTCTGCCTATCGCTGGACGGGCGCAGTCGACCGCGCCGAAGACCTGGTGCAGCAGCTGCTGCTGCGCCTGTATCCGCGCCTTGCCGAGCTGCGCGAGCTCGATCAGGTCCGGCCGTGGGTGCTGCGAGTCATGTACCGGATCTTCGTCGATCAGCTGCGGCGCGAGCGCAGCTCACCGGTGCAGTTCGGGGCGGAACCGGATATCGATGACGAGGGGAGCGTCGGCGAGAGCGACGCCTGGGTCGATCCGGGTCCGGGGCCCCAGGATCTGCTCGAGCAGGAAGTCACCCAGGAGCGGCTGCTGCGCGCCTGGGATCAGCTAGGCGAGGAGCACCGCGTGGTGCTAGCGATGCACGACATCGAGGACTACACGCTTCCGGAGCTCGCACAGATTATGGAAATTCCCCTCGGCACCCTGAAGTCGCGCCTGCACCGGGCGCGTGCCAGACTGCGCGAGCTGCTGGCCGAGGAACGAATGCTCGCGGCGGATCGTGTATGAAAGGGACGGAGGAAACAGGACCTTACGTGGCCGACGACGACTTCCAGACCCTGCGACAAGCGCTGCGGCGGATGCCGACACCCGAGCCGCGTCCTGGTTTTGTCGAGCGCGCGCTGGCTCGGGCGGCAGCGCCACAGCGCGTGGCCCAGGCGTCGCTCCCGGCTCGCCTGCGCCGCTTCATGTCCCGGTGGGAGACCTGGGCTGGCGCCGCGCTCGGCGCCGCCGCAGCCGCTGCGGTCACACTCATGCTGCTGCGTCCCGTCGACTCAATGATGGGGCCGCAGCCCCGGCTCGCTCTGACCTTGAACGAAACTCGCAATGTCGACGTGTTGATCGATTCCGAGCGCGAACTGAAGGGCGCGACGATCCGCATTGCCGCGAGCGGCAGCATCGCGCTGGACGGATTCGACGACGAGCAGCACGTCGATTGGCAGGCCGACCTCGAGCGTGGCAGCAATCTGCTGTCACTGCCGGTAGTGGCGCGCACGGCGGGCAAGGGCCAGCTCATCGCGGTCATCGAGCACGACGGCCGTACGCGTCGAGTCGCAGTCGAGCTCACGGTGATCGACCCGAAGGTGTCGAGATCATGACGAGCGTCGCAAACAGCGTCTTGTCAGCGCCGCGCCGGGCAGTGATCATGCGGGCGGGCGTCATGTCCGCGGCTTCCCTGCTGTTGTGCCTGCTCTCGGAGAGCGCAGCGGCCCAGCAGGAGAAACGCAACGATCTCGACGTGACGATGCAGATCATCGTGGACCCGGATGCCAAGCTGCCCGACGAAGTCGTTCGCCGAATTCCTCTGCCTGCGCGCAAGTCCGCAGCTCCTGCGCCCGCCGCTGCGGGCGCCCCCTCCGACCGATCCGGCGACAAGTCACGCGGCAACAGCGGCAACGACAATTCGAAGCCGGACACCGGGCCCGACAAGGACCGCGACAACGTCGCCAACGAGCACGGGAAAGAGACATCCGAAGCTGCGCAGGAGCGCAGCCGCGAGGCCGCCGACCAGCGCGAAGCCGCGCGCCGCGCCAAAGCCGAGGAGCAGCGCGATCGCGAGCACGGACCGCCGCCCGATCATGGCCCGCCCGGTGGACCCCCCGGTCACGGTCCGCCTCCCGATCACGGTCCGCCTCCCGATCACGGTCCGCCTCCCGATCACGGCCCGCCGCCCGATCATGGTCCGCCCGATGGACCCCCCGACCGTGGGCCGCCGCCCGATCACGGTCCGCCCGATGGACCCCCCGACCGTGGGCCGCCACCCGATCACGGGCCACCCGACGGGCCGCCCGGTCGCGACCGCCCCGACCGCCCGGAGCATCCCGACCGGCCCGAGCATCCGGAGCATCCGGAGACGCCCAAGGCTCCCAAGAATCAGTGATCGATCGTGGCGCGCCGCATTCGCGGCGCTGCTACTGGCATTTCTACTTCCCGTCACCGCCGGCGCAACCAGCCCCGAAGCGTCGCTGCAGTTCGAAAACGGCAAGCAAGCCGTCGCCGCGCAGGACTACGCTGCTGCGCTCGACGCGTTCGAAGCCGCTGCGGCGGCGGGTATTACCGGGCCGGTCGTGCACTTCAACATCGGTGTGTCTGCGTATCGCGTCGGCCAGTGGTCGCGCGCTACGGCCGCCTTTCGCGAGGCCGCTCGCACCCCTGCCATGGCGGCGCTGGCGCACTACAACCTCGGGCTCGTCGCCCTTGCCGAGCACAAAGAGGAGCAGGCGGCAAAGTGGTTCGCGCAGGTGCAACGCGAAACCAGCGACGAGCGCTTGCAATCGCTCGCGACCGAACAGCTCGCGCGCTTGCCGCAGCCCGCCGAGCGCAACTGGTACGCCTACGGCTCGGTCGCAGCCGGCTATGACGACAACGTCGCACTCGTCGCCAACGGCGACGTGCTCGGCGTCAGCGACACGGACGACGCGTTCACGGAGGTGCAGCTGGCCGTCACTGCTCCGCTCACGGGCCCGTGGCGCTTCGACGGCGATGTCGTGCTGCTCGACTACCAGGACCTGGATAGCTTCGACCAGCTGAACATCAACGCTGGTGCGCGTTATCGCCTGCCCCTCGGCGATTGGAACAGCGAGGCAGGCGTGCAGCTCGCGTACTCGACGCTCGACGGCGAAGGCTTCCAGAACAAAGCGGTGCTGATCCTGCAGACGACGCGCTCGTTGACGCAGGAATGGCGCTTGCGCGTGCGCTATCGCTTCCACGACATCAACGGGCTGGACGGCTTCGACGGTCTCGACGGCGCGCGGCACGAGCTCGCTGTTCGCGGCACCTGGCGTCGCGGCAGGTGGGATGTCACCGTGCAGTATCGATACGACACCACCGACTATCGCGAGGAAGATCTGTCTTTCGATCGGCACCAGCTCCTGGTCTACGCGCAGCGCGACCTGAACGAGTACTGGAACGCGGAGGCCGGCCTGTCATTCGATCGCAGCAGGTACGACGTCGCGGACAACAGCTCCGAAGACCGTGCCGAGATCGCGCTCGGGTTGAGCCGCAGCTTCGGCGAGCGCTGGCGCGCCGTCATGCGTTACGCATATGCGGACAATCAGGCCGAGCTGCCGGAGTTCGATTACGGCCGCAACCGCATTCAAGCCAGCGTCGAAGCGAACTGGTGACACGCACCTGTCGCGGCATTTGACGCTTCAGGGGCGGCGGTGCTTCCATGCACCGCAGAGAGGTCGCCCATGCAACCGCTGTACTGCGCTCTTCTCCTGGCAATTGTGCTGGCAGGTGCTGCCCAGGCGTACACGCCGCCGCGCACCGCCGACGATCGTCCCGATCTGCAGGGCGTGTGGGCGAACAACACCGCGACGCCGCTCGAACGGCCCGCCATGCTCCAGGGCCGCGCGTTTCTCACCGAACAGGAAGTCGCCGCGCTCAAGCAACGCTACGAGCAGATCTTCGCCGGCGACGGCGACGCCGCGTTCGGCGACGCGATCTTCGAAGCAGTGCTGCTCGATGTGCAGAAGTACAAGCCGACGACGTTCGACGTGCCGACCGGCAACTACAACGCGTTCTGGCTGGTCGAGCGCGACTTCGACAATCGCACGTCGCTCATCACCGATCCGTCCGACGGCCGCATGCCGCCGGTCGTGCCGCAGGCTGCGGGCCGGACGATGATTGCGTTCCCGACGCAATCCGCGGAAGGTCCGGAAGCGCGCGGTCTCAGCGAGCGCTGCATTACCTTCGGCGTGCCGGATGTGCTCGCGGGCTACAACAGCTACTACCAGATCGTGCAGAGTCCCGGCGCCGTCGTGTTCTACTCGGAAAAGATTCATGACGCGCGCATCGTGCTGCTCGACGGCCGGCCGCACGCGCCGGCCGCGATCAGCTCGTGGCTGGGCGATTCGCGCGGCCATTGGGACGGCGACACGCTCGTCGTCGAGACGACCAACCTGCGCAGGAGCTTCCTGATCGCCTCCGACACGCTGCGTTTGACCGAGCGCTTCACGCGCGTCGGCCCGAACACGCTGCAGTACGAAGTAACTGTCGACGATCCGCAGACCTGGACCCGGCCGTGGACGCTGATGATTCCTCTGCGACGCACCGATCAGCACATCTACGAATACGCCTGCCACGAAGGCAACATCGGCCTCTCGGGTATCCTGTCCGGCGCCCGCGCCGCAGAGCGCGCTACCAGCGAGCACTGACTTTGGATCTACTGAAAGACGTCGCCGAGCGCGCCCAGCGCTATCTCGAAGATATCGCCCGGCGCCGCGTATTCCCCGCTCCGGCCGCGCTGCAAGGTCTCGAGCGGTTTGCGATCCCGTTGCAGGATGAGCCGCTCGCTCCGGCAGCCGTGCTCGCCGAGCTCGACGCGATCGGATCGCCCGCGACGGTCGCCAGCACCGGCGGCCGCTACTTCGGCTTCGTCACCGGCGCCACGCTGCCCGCTGCACGCGCCGCGAACATGCTTGCCGGTGCGTGGGACCAGAACGCCGGACTGGAGCTCAACTCGCCCGTGGGCGCCTACCTGGAAAGAGTGTGCCGCGACTGGCTCGTCGAGCTGCTCGGTCTGTCCGCGCAGACCGAGGTCGGCTTCGTCACCGGCGCGACCATGGCGAATTTCACCGGGCTCGCGGCTGCGCGACATGCAGTTCTGCACGCCCAGGGCTGGGATGTCGAAGCGCAGGGATTGTTCGGCGCGCCGCCGATCACTGTCGTGGTCGGCGAGGAAGTGCACGTCAGCCTGTTGAAGGCCCTGAGCCTGCTTGGCCTCGGACGCGACCGCGTCGTGCGCGTGCCGGCCGACGGCCAGGGTCGAATGATCGCGACGCGACTGCCGCTTATCGAAGGTCCGACGATCGTCTGCGCGCAAGCAGGCAACGTGAACACCGGCGCGTTCGATCCGCTCGGCGAGATCGCTGCGCGGCTGCGCGGAACGGGCGCGTGGATTCACGTCGACGGCGCGTTCGGGCTGTGGGCCGCGGCGGCGCCTGCGAAGCGCGAGCTCGCGGCGGGCGTCGATCTCGCGGATTCAATCGCGACCGACGCGCACAAATGGCTCAACGTGCCGTACGACAGCGGCCTCGTGTTCGTGCGCGACCCGCGCGCGCTCAATGCGGCGATGGCGGCCAGCGCCGCCTACCTCATCACGGGCGAGACGCGCGATCCGCACATGTTCGTGCCCGACATGTCGCGTCGTGCACGCGCCGTCGAAGTCTGGGCCGCGCTGCGCTCGCTCGGCAGGCGCGGACTCGCAGAACTGATCGAGCGCAACTGCAGCCACGCAGAGCGCTTCGCGAACGAGTTGGGCAGAGCTGGGCATCAGGTCCTGAACGATGTAGTGCTGAACCAGGTACTCGTCTCTTTCGGCACGCCGGAGCGCACGCGACGCGTGATCGCAGCAATTCAGCAGGACGGCACTTGCTGGTGCGGCGGCACCTCGTGGCAGGGAAACATTGCGATGCGCATCAGTGTTTCGTCGTGGGCGACGACTGACGCGGACGTCGCGCAGAGCATCGAAGCCATCCTGCGGTGTGCACAATGATCGTAGAGACCTTCAGCATCGATCGACGCTTTCGCGGTCCGGCGCGCTCGGGCAATGGCGGTTACGTGTGCGGGCGAATCGCGCGGCACGTGCCGGGCACTGCCACGGTCAGGCTCGCGATTCCGCCGCCGCTCGAGACGCCGCTGCAGGTCGACGTGACCGACGGCGTAGTCAAGCTGTTGTCGGGAACGACGCTGGTCGGCGAAGGGCGCGCGGCGCAGCTCGACATCGCCGCGCCCGCACCCGTCTCTTTCGAGGCAGCGAGCGAAAGCTCCAAGCACTATCACGGCTTCGATACCCACACGTTCCCGAACTGCTTCGTCTGCGGCCCGGACCGCAAGCCGGGCGATGGCTTGCGGATCTTCGCGGGCCCCCTCCCTGCCCTCCCCCGTGGAACGGGGGAGGGTTGGGGTGGGGGCGATGCAGTCGCCGCGCCGTGGATCCCGGACGAATCGCTCGGCTCGCCGACGGCGAACGAATTCCTCTGGGCGGCGCTCGATTGTCCCAGCGGTTTCGCATTGTGGTCGCCGCGCGAGGGTACGACGGTCGTGCTCGGTCAGCTCACCGGCTCGATCCGCGGCCAGGTGCGGCCGGGCGAGAAATGCGTCGCAATGGGCTGGCCGCTGCAGGTCGAAGGCCGCAAGCGCTTCGCGGGCTCCGCGGTGTACTCGGTAAGCGGCGAGCTCGTGGCGATCGCGCGCGCGATCTGGATCGAGGTGCCGGCGAGCGCTTTTGAAGAGTCGGGCTGAAGCCCGACCTACACCTTTTGCAGCTTCCACTTGCCGCGCTTGAAGAGCACGGCGCTCCACAGCGCCAGCACCGAAAACGAGATCGGCACGGCGATGAACACACCCATCGCGCCGAGGCCGGCGATGTCCGCGAGGATCCACGCGAGCGGCACCTGTCCCAGCCAGAAGCAGAAGAAGTTGAGGCGCGTCGGCGTCCAGGTGTCGCCGGCACCATTGAACGCGCCCTCCAGGCACATGCCAGCTGCGTACAGCGGAAACGCCAGGCTCACGATCCACAACGCACGCGCTCCGTAGGTCAGCGTCTCCGGATCGCTCGTGAACAGGCTCACGAGCGGATACGCGAAGATCACGAACACGGCGCCGACTATTCCGAGCAGGAGCACGTTGAAGCGCGTCGCGATGCGCACCGCGGCCTCAGCGCGGTCCGGCTGCTGCGCGCCGAGGTTCTGTCCCACGAGCGTGGCGCCCGCGTTCGCGAGACCCCATGCGGGCATCAGCGCGAACACCACGATGCGAATCGCGATCGTGTAACCGGCCAGCGCGGCGCTGCCGAACATGGCCAGGATCTTGAACAGGCCGACCCAGCTGGTCGTGCTGATCACCAGCTGCAGGATGCCGTTGCCCGAAGTGGTGACGATGCCCTTGAGTACGTCGAACTGCGGCCGGAAGTGCTGCAGCCGGACCCGCACGCGACTGTTGTGTCCCGCGAGATGCCACAGCTGATACAGCACGCCGATGCCGCGGCCGATGTTGGTGGCGACGGCGGCACCCGTCACGCCCATCTCCGGGAACGGTCCCCAGCCGAAGATGAAGCACGGGCCGAGCACGATGTTGAATGCGTTCGCGAGCCACAGCGTCCGCATCGCCAGCACGGCGTCGCCGGCGCCACGAAAGATCGCGTTGATCAGGAAGATCATGAACACCGTGACGTTGCCGCCGAGCATGATGCGCGCGAAGTCCGAGCCCATCGCGACGATGGCCGGCGAGGCGCCCATCAGCCTGAGGATGTCGGGCGCGAACCAGCCGAACAGCACACCGAGTCCGGCGGACACCGTCACGCCGAGCATGATGATCTGCGCCGCTGAGCGCGCGGCGCGCTCTGGATCTTTCTCGCCGATGCGGCGCGCGACGATCGCGGTCGCCGCGAACGAGATGCCGATGGCCACCGCGTAGATCAGGCTCATAACGGATTCCGTGAGTCCGATCACCGCGACGGCGTCGCGTCCGAGCCGCGACACCCAGAAAACGTCGACGACGGCGAACAGCGACTCCATGAGCATTTCCAGCACCATCGGCACGGCCAGCAGCAGGATCGCCCGGTTGAGCTTTTCCTTGGTGTAGTCGTGCTGCTCGCCTTTCAGCGCGTGCGCGACGTCGCTCCAGAAGGACGTGCTGGCTTGCGGGCGATCGTTGGACTCTGCCGCTGGGGAAGACATTTCAGGGAGTGCTGCCGCGGGCAGCCGTGAGACGAAAGTCGCGCATTCTATGCTAGCGTTCGCGCGACATTCCACTGTGGAGCAATCAATGCGCACGGCATTGCTACTGACCCTCGTCGCTTTCGCCGGCACAGCGCACGCCGGCTCGATGAGCGCGGAGGTCGCGCGCCAGGCGCAGCACAATTGGCCGGAGTTCCTCGACCTGCTCGCAATCCCGAACGTCGCCGATCAGCCCACGGACATTCAGCGCAACGCAAGGTTCCTCGGGCAGGCATTTGCGAAGCGCGGCTTCAAGGTACGCCAGCTCGAGAATCCCGCCAACAGGCCGGCAGTGCTCGCGGAGCTTGCAACTGCCGGGCCGAAGGCGCGCACTGTCCTGCTGTACGCGCATTTCGACGGTCAGCCGGTGATTCCGGAGAACTGGTCGCAGGCGGATCCGTTTCGTCCCGTGATCAAGAAGCGCGACGCGCAGGGCAAATGGCAGGAGGTCGGCCGGGAGCAGCTGCAGGCAACCCCGCTCGATCCGGAGCTGCGAGTGTTCGCGCGTTCGGCGTCGGACGACAAGGCGCCGATCATGATGATCCTCACGGCGGTCGACGTACTCCGCGCGCAGCAGAAATCGCCGGCGATCAATATCAAAGTGCTGCTCGATCCCGAGGAGGAGATGAGCTCGCCGAGTCTCGCCGGCATGATCGAGCGCGACCGCGCGGCATTTGCGGCCGACGCGCTGGTGATTCTCGACGGGCCGCAGCACGACTCCGGCCGCGCGACGATCGTCTTCGGCAATCGCGGGATCACGCAGGCGACACTCACTGTTTTCGGTCCGCGCTCGCCGCTGCACAGCGGTCACTTCGGCAACTACGCGCCGAACCCGGCGATGCGGCTCGCACGCCTGCTCGCGTCGATGAAGGACGACAACGGACGCGTGCTCGTGAAGGGCTACTACGATGGCATCTCACTGTCGTCCGCAGAACGCGCAAGCCTCGCCGCCGTCGGCGATGATGAGGCGGCATTGCGCAAACGAATCGGCATCGCGCGCGCCGAGAAAGTCGGCGAGAACTACCAGGAAGCGCTCCAGTATCCGTCGCTGAACGTGCGCGGCATGGCCGCGGCCGGCGTCGGCGCAAAGGCCGCGAACATCGTGCCGAGCGAGGCTGTCGCCGAGATCGACATCCGCACGACGCCGACGACCGATGGACGCAAACTGTTCGAGCTGATCCAGCGTCACATCGAGCAGCAGGGCTATCACCTGGTCGAGCAGGGGCCGAGCGACGAAGAGCGCGCCACCTTCGACAAGCTCGCGAGCTTCCGCCTCGGCGCGGTGCAGAGCGCATCGCGCACGCCGCTGGACGCCGCAGTCGGCCAGTGGGCGCTCAGGGCATTGAAGTCGCCGACTGCACCGAATCCTGCGGCTGAGCCCGCGCGCATTCGCATGATGGGCGGCACGGTGCCGACCGACGTACTGGTCGAAGCGCTGCACCTGCCGTTCGTGCTGATCCCGACCGTGAATGGCGACAACAATCAGCACGCGGAGAACGAGAACCTGCGCGTCGGTCATTTCCTCAGCGGCACCGAGATCGTCTACAGTCTGTTGACGACGCCATGAAGCCGGTCGATGACATCCAGCGATTTCGCGCCAACCTCATCGACGAGCTCAACGGCGCCGCGCTCTACAACGCACTTGCCGCGGCCGAGCGCGACGCCAACCGGCGCGACATCTTCCTGCAGCTGGCCGAAGCCGAAGCGCGGCATGCGCGTTTCTGGCGCGACAAGCTGACCGCCGCCGGCGTGACCGATGTGCCGTTCTCGCCGACGTTACGCACCCGCGTGCTGAGTGCGCTGGCGCGCCGCTTCGGTCCCCGGTTCGTGCTGCCGACCGTCGCGGCGGCAGAGTTCAACGATCGCGGCAAATATCTCAGTCAGCCCGATGCACAGACGATTTCCCAGGAAGAGCGCGGTCATGCAGCGGTCGTTGAGGCGATCGCAGGTCCGACGCATCGCGCCAGCACGCTCGGCGCAGAGATCGGCCGCGCCGAGCCGTGGCACCGTAGCGCCTCGGGCAACAACCTGCGCGCCGCAGTGCTGGGCGCGAACGACGGGCTGGTGTCGAACTTCTGCCTGGTGATGGGCGTTGCGGGCGCGGGCACTGGGACGCGCACGATCCTGCTCACGGGCGTCGCCGGCCTCGTCGCCGGTGCGTGCTCGATGGCGCTCGGCGAGTGGCTTTCCGTTGCGAACGCGCGCGAGCTGGCGACGATGCAACTGGCGAAAGAGCGAGAAGAGATCGAGCAGACACCCGAAGCGGAACAGCACGAGCTGGCGCTGATCCTGCAGGCGAAGGGCGTGTCGAAGACGGAAGCTCAGCGCGCCGCCGCGCAGATCATGCAGGACAAGGACGTCGCGCTCGACACGCTCGCGCGCGAAGAGCTCGGCATCGATCCCGCAGAGCTCGGTGGCAATCCCTGGACGGCAGCGGCCACTTCGTTCGCGCTGTTCGCGATGGGCGCCGTGTTTCCGATCCTGCCTTACGCGTGGAGCGGAGGAACGAACGCGCTCGCAATGAGCGCAGGACTGTGTGCTCTCGTGCTCGCAGGTATTGGTCTGCTCACGTCGCTGTTCAACGGCCGCAGTCCCGCCTATTCAGCGCTGCGGCAGGTTGCGTTCGGGTGCGCGGCGGCGGCCGTGACGTTCGGAGTCGGCCGGCTGCTCGGTGTGTCGTTGTCGTAGAAAGGCGTCGGGCGAAAGCCCGACTACAAAGGCTGAACAACAGCGGCCGCTTTGCGGTGGCGGAGCGCTTTGAACCACTCGCCGAGCCGGTACAGGTAGGTGTAGAGCACCGGCACGATCAGTAGCGTCAGCACGGTCGAGGTGATCACGCCGCCGATCACCGCGCGGCCCATGGGCGCGAGCATCTCGCCGCCCTGCCCCACGCCGATCGCCATCGGCAGCATGCCGAAGATCATCGCCATCGTGGTCATCAGGATCGGGCGCAGGCGCACCTGGCCGGCCTCGCGGATCGCTTCGTGCAGCGTACGGCCCTGACGCAGCGCCTGGTTGGTGAAGTCGACCAACAGAATCGCGTTCTTGGTCACCAGGCCCATCAGCATGATGAAACCGATGATCGAGAAGATGTTGAGCGTCGTGCCGGTGATCAGCAGCGCGAGCAGCACGCCGATCAGCGACAGCGGCAGCGACACCATGATGGCGATCGGCTGCATGAAGCTGCCGAACTGCGAGGCCAGCACCAGGTAGATGAAGATCACGGCGAGGCCGAGCGCAGCGAGCGCTGCACTGAAGGTCTCGTTCATTTCCTGCTGGCCGCCGCTGAGATCGAAACGATAGCCGGGCGGCAACTTCATCGCCTTGACCACGCGCTCCGCGTCCGAGCCGACGTCGCCCGACGCACGGCCCTGCGCGTTGCCGTAAATCGAGATGCGACGTTGCAGGTTGAGACGCTTGATCTGTTGCGGGCTGCCGGTCTCGACGAACTCCGCGACCTGGCGCAGCGGCACCAGCATCGGCGAGCCGTTGGCGTCGAGGCGCGTGCTGGCAACGTACAGATCGCCGAGATCGGCAGCGATCTCGCGACGGTGCTTCGGCAGCTGCACAATCACGTCGTAGTCCTGGCCGTCCGGGCCGAGCCAGGTGCTGATGTCGTCGCCGGCGATCAGCGGCCGCAGCGCGTTGCCGATCGCCGCAGTCGTGAGACCGAGGTCGCTCGCCAGCTCGTTGTTGATGCGCACTGCAATCGTCGGGTTCGCACCCTTCTCGCTGCTCTCGAGGTCGGCGATGCCCGGGACCTTCTGGAGCTGCGCCATCAGCTGCTGCGACAGCTCGGTGAGCTTGGCGCTGTCGGGGCCGAGCAGCGAGATCGCCACCGGGCGGTTGTTCTGGTTGATCGAGACCGTGAGTCCGGCCATGCGCGTCAGGCGCTCGCGGATCATGTTCTCGAACTCGGACTGCGGCGGACGCTTGCT
>Ga0111538_10003466_pt1 | contig 22046 bp, 15 predicted proteins | sample SoiMethybrSBSTD1_FD_79669 | JGI IMG/M metagenome (GOLD analysis project Ga0111538, IMG submission 79669) | Bulk soil microbial communities from a Populus tree surrounding site in Tennessee, USA - Soil MetaG P. TD hybrid SBSTD1 (version 2)... | ecosystem: Environmental > Terrestrial > Soil >... | reverse complement strand
GCGAGCTGCGCGTCGCTGCCCGCCACCAGCAGCCGGCTGTGGGCGATCGTTCGTCTGAACGGCGCGCGACTCGCGAGCCAGCCGTCGGTCACGATCAGCCTGGGCGGCGCCGGGCCCAAGCCGCCGACGGCCGTCACGGCGCAGACCGCCGACGGCGGCCTGCTGGTGTCGTGGACCGCGCCGACGGGCAGCGCGTCGCTGCAGGGGTACCAGGTGCTGTGCTCGCCCGGGCTCACCGCTCCGCCGGCCGCCGCCTTCGACATCTGCGCCGACGCGCCGTCCGGCGGCGGCACCGGGCCGTTCGCGTCGCTCGACGGCGCCCTGATCTGCTCCGGTCTGATCGGCGCCGGCACGCATTCAGTGCGCGTACAGGGCCTGCAGAACGGCAGCAGCTATCAGGTGGCGGTGGTTTCGGTCGGCGGCGACGGCACCGCCAGCGCACCGTCGGCCGTCGCCGAGGCGACGCCGGGACCAACGCTGGGATTCGACGACCTTTACAAGGAAGCGGGCGGCGGCGGGCTGGCCGGCTGCGCGATCGCGGGCGGGTCGCGCGCCGACGGTCGCGGGGTGATCGCGAGTGTCGTCGGGCTGGCACTGGTCTGGACTCTGGGAAGGAGGGGGCGTGTCCGCCCTCGCCGGCGCCGCGCCGGGACGTGGGCGTTGCTGCTCTCGATCGGCGTGGGGACGCTGATCGCATTGCGCGCCACGACGGCCGGCGCCGGCGAGGGCGACAGCTCCGGATGGAAGCCGACGGCGCTGGCGCTCGGCGATCCCCGGGCGCGGGGCGAGTCGCCCCGCGGCTGGAACGTGGAGCTGCGCTTCGGGCCCTACTACCCGGACGTCGACAGCGAGCTCGCCGACCGCGGCCAGTCGGCGCGTCCGTTCGAGCAGGTGTTCTCCTCGAAGAAGCGCCTCATGGCCGGCCTGGAGATCGATCGCCAGCTCTCGCACCGGGGCGGCACCTGGGCGATCGGCTTCGGTGTCGGGTACTACAAGGCGACCGCCAGCGCGCTCGCCGTCGATCACGTCACGCGCACCGGCGACGAGACCAGCTTGCGGATCATTCCGCTCTCGCTGGCCGCCATCTACCGCGCCGATCTGCTGCGCACACGTCTCGGCTTTCCGCTGGTCCCGTACGCGAAGGTCGGTCTCGGCTGCGCGCTCTGGTCGGTCGACGACACCGCCCGCAGCGCGTCGACCTCGGGCCAGACGCTGGGCTGGAACGCCGCCGCCGGCGTCAGCCTGGATCTGTCATTCATCGACCCGGAGGGCGCCCACACCATGGACATGGAGACCGGCGTCAACCAGCTCGCCATCTTCTTCGAGGTCGCTCACAGCGCGCTGGATGGGTTCGGGTCGTCGTCCGCGCTGCGCGTCGGCGACACCACCTGGCTGGGCGGCCTGATGCTCGAGATGTGAGGGTCAGCGCGCTTTGACGCCGACCACGTCGAGACGCAACATCTGACCTTCGAGCGGCTTGTCCGCCACGCCCGCGATGATCTGCTGGCGGTCCGGCCCCGTCGTCTTGCCGTTGTCGATCTGGCGATCGTTGCCGTCGATCACCCGGACGACGACGGTCGCGCCGGCGGCCACCGGGATGGTCGCCTCGTAGTCCTCCTTGTAGATGGTGTGCGAGAACTTCGGATAGTGGTTGAGCCAGTAGGTCTGTTTGGGCTCGGAGACCTCGATGTGCCAGTGCGACCAGTCGATCGCGTCGACGGTGCCGCCGACCTTGAAGTAGGGATGGTCGGGATAGGGCGTCTCGGCGTCCTTGATGATCGTCGGCTCGAAGATGCCGCGGATGTGCAGCGTGACGTCGTAGACCTTGCCCGGCGTTCCCCCGAACGTGAACGACTTCTCGTGCCGGCGTTCGTGGGCGCAGGTGTCGGGCTGGGGCGGGTACGGCCCCGAGCAGGGGTCGTGCAGGAACAGCTTGTCGAAGCCGGCCGCTGCCTGCGCGCCGTCATCGGGCGCGGCGGGCGCGGCGGCCGGTGTGGCGGCGGGGGGCGTGGACGCGGGGGCGTTCGAGTGGCCGCAGCCGAGGCCCGCGAAGAGGACTGCAACCAGCGCGGCCAGCGGGCCGCGTCGCGACGAGGACGGGAATTCAGTCATGGTCCGACGTGTATGTCCGGTCGCACGCAAACCTATTGTCCTTTCTAAAGGCCGTTCCCGGGGTGACGGCTGCGCCCGCCGTCAGCGCTCGACGACCACGACGTGCGCCTGGATCTTGCCGTCGACCGCGCCGCGGCCGAAGCGCCGGGCGATCGCTTCCGCGGCGACGTCGGTGGCCTCCGCCAACCGCGCGGCGTCGCGGGCTTCGATCTCGTTTCGCAGCGGCGTTCCCTGACAGATCGCGATCGCGGGGATGCGGGGCGATGCCGCGCGGCTGCGCGCGCTGACCGTCGTGATGACGGGGGCGGCCGTGAATCCAGCCGCGGCGAGCTCTCGTTCGATGACCCGGGGATCGTTGTAGCCGTGCGGGATGCGGGCCATGAACCGGGGCGGATCGGCGGGAAATACGGATTCCAGCGCCGTCGTCACGACGTCCGTGAATTCGTTTTCGGCGATCCGATCCCACGCATTGAAGACGAAGACGCCGCCCGGTGCGAGCACCCGGCGCGTCTCCGCGAACGCCGCGACCTTGTCGGGGAAAAACATGACGCCGAACTGACAGACGACAGCGTCAAACGCGCCGTCGTCGAACGGCAGGCGCATCGCGTCCGCCTGCCGTCACTCGACCGGGCGCGCGGTTCCGACCGCGGCGGCCTGGTCCAGCATCGCCTGGTTCAGATCGGTGGCGACGATCGAGACGTGCGGCGGTAACGTGGCCGCGAGGGCGCGCGTCGCCACCCCGGTGCCGGCCGCGATTTCCAGGACGCGCGAAACCGACCGCCCGCGCAGCCGCGCGGCCAGGTCGGGCGCGTACGGCTCGAAGATCAGCGGCACCATGTACCTGTCGTAGGCCTCGGGGATCGAGGCCGCGAATACCGTGTCGCCAGGATTCGTCATCAACCGGTTCAGGATACCCACTTCGAGCGGTTCCGTGCGAGGTTCGGCCCGAGGTGACCATGACGCGCATCTGTTTCTGGCTGTCTGTCGGACTGACATTGGGACTGACATTTTTCGTGATGGACGCGCGGGTGGCGCTGTCGGCGCCCGCGCGCCGGCCCGCGGTGGCTCCTACCCCCTACTTCGTGAAGAGCGCCGCTTCGCTCGCCGAGGTGGAGAAGACACTTCAGGGGAAGGGCGGCCACGCCGCCGACCTCCTCAAGCCGACAGCCACCGGGATCGAGATCGTCTGGCGCCACGAGGAGGACTTCGAGCAGACCGAGCTGGAGCTGCACGACGGCAAGGACCACGTGTTCTTCGTGACGGAGGGCCAGGCCAGCCTCACGCTGGGCGGCGAGCTGGTCGCGCCACGGGAGGTGTCGGCCGGCGAATGGAAGGCCGCCAAGGCGACCAACGCAAAGACCGTCGACGTCGCGAAGGGCGATCTCATCTTCATCCCGCACGGCACGGTCCACGGCCGCAGCGTCAAGGGCAAGCGGTTCACGATGATGATCATCTCGTTCTTCCCGGGCGGCCCGCCGCCCCCGGCGCCGCCGCCGCCTTCGCCGCCCGCGCCGCCCAAGAAATGATCGCCTAGCACCGGCCGGCGAATGGGACTCTGGGACTGGCTGCGTGGCAAGAAGAACGGCGGCAAGACCGCGGGCGGCGGTGGCGTGGCGGCGATGGCGGCGGAAGTGCGGTGGCTGTCGGCGGAGGAGAGCCCGTTCGGGGTGCGCACGCTCGATCTGCGGCCGGTCACTGGGGGGATGATGTCGACGACGACGGATCCGGCGAACGCTTCGCGGGCGATCTCTTGGGGCCGGGCGACGGTGGACGCGATCCCGCCGATCGATCTCGGCGCCGGCGCGAAGACGATCGCCTGCGCGCTCAGCTATCCTGTCGCGCCGGCGTTCCCGGACGGACTGCTGTTCGCGCCCCAAGCGATGGAGGAGAAGTGGGCGCTGTTTCACCGCGCCGGTTCGATCGTCGCGGTGCGCAGCTGGACGGGGCAGGTGGCGGCGGTGGCGCGCGGGACGCGGGTGGGGGATCGCCTGGTGATCGAGGACTTGACGACGGCGGAGACGGGGCTCGCTGGGTTCGGCGAGCCGGTCGCGATGTTCGACTGGCTGGTGCGAACGCACGCGCTCGGCCAGGCGTTGCCGCTGCCCGTCTCCGAGCCGGAGCTGGAGCTGCTGGCGGGCGTGCCGCTCATGGTGTTCGGCCCGTTCGGGCGGTTGGCGGCGTTCGCGGCGGTCGGCTTCTCCGCGCCCGAGCCCGTCTGGCCGCTACGGGCCTTCGGGGTGGTCATCCAGGCGGTGTCGGGCGGCGACGTCGCGAAGGTGCGGGCGCTGCTCGCCGCCGGGGCCGATGCGAACGTGCCGTCGCCGATCGGGGGCTTCACGGCGCTGCACGTGGCGATGGTGCGGGGCGAGGTGGAGATGATGCGCGCGCTGCTGGCCGGCGGGGCGAACGTGAAGCTCCGCACCGATCGGGGCATGGACCCGATCGGGCTCGGCATCGTCCAGGGGGCGCCGCCGGCGATCCTCGAGGAACTGCGCGCCGCGGGCGCCGCGCTGGACGTGGTCAACATCGACGGGTTCGGGCTGCTCCACGCCGCGGCCGAGGTGAACCGTCCCGAGATCGTCGCCTGGCTGACCGGGCGCGGGGTCGCCCTCGAGACGCGCACCGGCCGGGGCCTCACCCCGCTGCACATCGCCTGCGGCCTTGGCCACGCCGAGGCGGCGCGCGCGCTCATCGCGGCCGGCGCCGACGCCACCGCGCCTTCGCCGTCCGGCACCCCGCGCGAGATCGCCCAGCGCGAGGGCCACCCGTCGGTCGCTGCGCTGCTGCCGCCGGCCGGGTAGTCAGGTCGCAGCGACGAATTCGTAGAGGACGCCCTCGTCGAGGCGCGCCAGGATCAGCGGCTCCAGGGAGGCGAGGGGCACCTGCTCGCGGCGGGCGTCCTTCAGGTATTTGGCGGACAGCATGTTGCCGTCGTGTCGATAGAAGAGGCCGATCGAACCGACGTGGCCGCGCGCGGGAGCGCCCTTGAGGAACGTCACCCAGTCCTCGACACCGGCGACGGCCATCGCCTGGTCGCGATCCTGCTGGCGCCGGCGCGCCCTGGCGCTCTGCTCGATCGCCCGCGCAATCTTCGCGTCGCTCCAGCCGCGCTTGTGGCCCGCGCGCGCGGTGCGCGCCGCAAGGGCTCGCGCGTCGCCGGCCAGGGCCCCCGCGCCGATCGCCGCACCGCAATCGCACATGCCGCTGGTGCCGAGCACGACGATGTCGCGCGCCGGCCTCGCGTCAGGCCAGAGCCGCCGGCGCACGCCACATTCGTCCGACCACGCTTCGAGCGCCGTCACGTCCGCGGCCGCCGAGACGAAGACCGAGATCATCGTGCACATCGCGCGCGCTATCCCTTCCGGCGCGCCTCGAAGCGCCAGGTCGCGCCGCCCGGCTCCTCGGCGCACGAGATCACCGGGCCGAGGAAGCGGCCGATGACGTCGAGCTGCGTGTGCGTGTGCTTGGTCGGTGCCGTCGTGCGAAACGTCCCGGCGCCGGCCAGCGCGAGCAGCAGGACGAGCTGATCGGCCAGGTGCGGCCCGACGGGGGCGTCGGTCGCGAGATAGGCGAGCACCTCGTCGGCGCAAAGCTTGGCGACGGTCTCGGCCCGCACCTGCTTCTCGCCGAAGGCGGTGAACACCTCCGTCACGTGTTCGCTCTCGATCTCGGCCATCAGGACGTTGCCCGGTCCGGGCGCGTTCGGCACCTCCTCGATCGCGAACGCCGACGACTCCCACTGTGTCCGCGCCGCGAATCCGCTCAGCTCGCGCTCGCCGATGGCGCGCGGCAGACTCGCGATGACGGCGCGCACGCGCCGGCGGCGGAGCGCGCCACGCTGCTCGAGGACCAGCGGCGCCAGCGCCTTCGCCGGCGCCACCGCGACACGGAAGCGCCCGCCGCCGGCCGGATAGAACCCGGGCCGCTCCAGCGTCGCCTCCACCCGCGCCCCCATCCGGGCGACGATCGGCAGGAACGCCCTGGCCAGGAAGTCGAACGGCGGCGAGCTCGGGTTGTGCGTACCGCCTTCGAGCACCAGCGACGACGGACCGCCGGCCGTCAGCAGGGCGGGCAACACGGTCTGGAGGACCAGCGTCGCGCTGCCCGCCGTTCCGACGGAGAAAGCGTAGGCGCCGGCCTTCACGGCGGTCGGCGCGAAGGTGAGGTTGCGCGAGCCGATGGTCGCGCCCGAGATGCGCGCGGCGCCGACCGCGCCGGCCGCCTCGACGGCCGTCAGGTGCTGGCGCATCAGCCCCGGACGGGGACGCCCGGCCCGGATGTTGTCGATCCGGAAGGGCGTCCCCGTCACCAGCGAGAGCGCGAGCGACGAGCGCAGAATCTGCCCGCCGCCTTCACCCTGCGATCCGTCGAGCGCGATCATCGTTCGTCCGTCCTCTCAACCCTTGACGCAGACAACCTGCCGCAGCGTATGCGCCACCTCGACGAGGTCGCGCTGCGCCTCCATCACCTGATCGATCGACTTGTACGCCATCGGCGTCTCGTCGATGACGTCCTCGTCCTTGCGGCATTCGATCCCCTCGGTCGCGGCCACGTGATCGGCGACGGTGAACCGGCGCCGGGCCGCGGCGCGCGACATCGCGCGCCCCGCGCCGTGGCTGCAGCTATGGAAGCTCGCATCGTTCCCGAGACCGCGCACGATGTACGAGCGCGCCCCCATGCTGCCCGGAATGATGCCGAGATCACCGCGGCGCGCCCGCACCGCGCCCTTGCGGGTCACGAAGACGTTCTCGCCGAAGTGGTGCTCGCGCGCCACGTAGTTGTGGTGGCAGTTGACCGCCTCGAGGCGCGCCTCGAACGCGGGCAGCTTGCCGGTCGCCTGGATGCCGTCGATCAGCGCCGACATCATCAGCTCGCGGTTGATGCGGGCGTACTCCTGCGCCCAGTGCACGGCCTCGACGTATTCGTCGAAGTGCTCCGTGCCCTCGGGCAGGTACGCCAGGTCCTGATCGGGCAGGTTCACGAACCAGCGGCGCATGTCCTCCTTCGCCACCTCGATGAAGTAGCTGCCGATGCGGTTTCCCACGCCGCGCGAGCCGCTGTGCAGGACGATCCAGACGTGGTCCTCCTCGTCGAGGCAGACCTCGATGAAGTGGTTGCCGGTCCCGAGCGTCCCGAGGTGCGCCAGGTGCGAGCCGCGATCGAGCTTGGGGTGCTTCGCGATGATGCGGTCGTAGCCCGGGCGCAGGGCGTTCCACGCCTCGACGTTGGGCGCGGGCACGTCGTGCCACGCGCCGCGATCGTTGCGGCCGCCGTTGTCGGTGCGGCCGTGCGGCACGGCCGCCTCGATGGCGGTGCGGACGCCCCGCAGGTCGTCCGGGAGAGCCGAGGCGCGGAGGCTGGTCCGCACGGCCATCATGCCGCACCCGATGTCCACGCCCACCGCCGCCGGGATGATCGCGCGCTTGGTCGCGATCACGCTGCCGACCGTCGCGCCCTTGCCGAGGTGCACGTCCGGCATCACGGCCACGTGACGGTGAATGAAGGGGAGGCGCGCGATGCGTTCGACCTGCGCGCGCGCCTCCGCCTCGAACGGCACGCCGATCGTCCAGGCCCGGATCGGCGATCCGCCCTCGACGTTGATGACCTGGTGGGTGGCCGCCATCGTGCTGTTCGCGTCGTTGGTCATGACGACCCAGATAGCAGCGAACGTGCCACGACTCCGGGGCGCCGTCCGAAAGTCCCTGACCCCTCACCCCGACCCTCTCCCCGCAGACGGGGCGAGGGAGATCAGATCCCCTCGCCCCGCGAAGCGGGGAGAGGGTGAGGGAGAGGGGTCTGCCCATTCTTATCTACACATATAAATTCGTATAGTATCAGCTAGACATGTCGCGCCGCCGGCTCACCGTCATCGGCTTCCTCGGCTCGACGCTGGATCAGGGGAAGCGGGGGCCCACCCGCTGGGATCGCTGGCGGCCGACCGTGTCGCTGTGCCAGCACGAGGATCTGCTGGTCGACCGGCTGGTATTGCTGCACGACGTTCGACACGAGGGGCTGGCGAAGGCGGTCGCCGTCGACGTGGGGCAGGTGTCGCCCGAGACCACGGTGCAGCTGGAGGCGATCGAGCTCGGCGATCCGTGGGACCTGGAGCAGACCTACGGCGCGCTCCGGGATTTCGCGCGGCGCTACCCGTTCGATCCCGCCCGCGAGGACTATCTGGCGCACATCACGACCGGGACGCACATCGCGCAGATCTCGATCTTCCTCCTCGTCGAGTCGCGCCACATCCCCGCGCGCCTCGTCCAGACGTCGCCGCCGTCCCCGCCCGGCGGCAACGCGGCGGGCTCCTACACGATCATCGACCTCGATCTGTCGCGCTACGACAGCATCGCGCGGCGCTTCCAGAAGGAGCGGACCGAAGGCCTCTCGTTTCTGAAGGCCGGCATCGACACCAGGAACGTCGCCTACAACCGCCTCATCGAACGCATCGAACAGGTGGCCGTCGCGTCACGCGATCCGGTGTTGCTGTGCGGACCGACCGGGTCCGGCAAGTCGCAGCTCGCGCGGCGGATCCACGACCTCAAGAAGGCGCGGCGGCAGGTCGGCGGCGAGCTGGTGGAGGTCAACTGCGCGACCCTGCGCGGAGACGCCGCCATGTCGACGCTGTTCGGCCACGTGCGCGGCGCGTACACGGGCGCGGCGGAGGCGCGCGGCGGGATGTTGCGCAAGGCGGACAAGGGCGTCCTGTTCCTCGACGAGGTGGGGGAGCTGGGCCTCGACGAGCAGGCGATGCTCCTGCGCGCCCTCGAGGACAAGACGTTTTTCCCCGTCGGCTCCGACAAGGAAGCGCGCAGCGACTTTCAGCTGATCGCCGGCACCAACCGCGATCTCGCCGAGCGCGTCGCCGGCGGCCGCTTCCGCGAGGACCTCCTGGCGCGCATCAACCTGTGGACGTTCCTGCTCCCCGGCCTGCGCGAGCGTCCCGAGGACATCGAGCCCAACCTGGAGTTCGAGCTGGAACGTCTCGGCGACGATCTGAAGCAGCGCCTCACCATGAGCCGCGAGGCGCGGGAGCGCTATCTCGGGTTCGCGCGCTCGGCGGCCGCGCTCTGGAGCGGCAACTTCCGCGACTTCGGCGCATCGCTGCGCCGCATGGCGACCCTGTGCGACGGGGGCCGCATCAGCGTCTCCGAGGTCGACGACGAGATCGAGCGCCTGCGTGGCCACTGGCGCGTCGAACGGGAGGCCGCCGGCGCCGCGGGCGATCCGGACGGCGGCCTCGATCGCCTGCTCGATGGCGCGCGCCTGTCCGCCCTCGATCGCTTCGACCGGATCCAGCTCGACGAGGTCGTCCGCGTCTGCCGGACCGCGCGCTCGCTGTCCGAGGCGGGGCGCATCCTCTTCGCGGCGTCGCGCGCCGCGCGCGCCACGACCAACGACGCCGATCGCCTCCGCAAGTACCTCGCCCGATTCGGCCTCACGCTGCAGGCGATCCAGGCCGGGTGACCAGGCGCGCGGGCGCCTGGCCTCGCGTTTGCTTGAAGGGCTGCGTGATAACTTCGTGACCGTTCCCTGGAGAAGCTCAGTGGCGAGCAGTCGGCTATGGACCGACAGGGCGCGGGTTCGAATCCTGCCTCCAGGTCAAACATGTCGGACGAGAGCGAGAAGAAGGTGCAGATCGGGCTGGGGTATCCGTTCTCCCAGCTCATCAAGGCGGTGGCCCATGCTGGGCAAGCCACGACGGCGCGCGTGAGGGAGTGGGAACGGGTCATCAAGGGCATGTTCGATGGCTCGCTGAGCGTCGGCTCGCGGACGCCTGTCGTTGATACGCCCCCGTGGGTCACGCTCCAGGTCGTTCACGGAGGCTTTGCGACGGGAGACCTGGCCGCCGGCGGAGAGTTGCTCCCTCACGAACGAGAAGAGGTGGCTCGACTGTCCGTCCCCGCCCAGGCGGCGCGGACGGCCCTGAACCTTCATTTCGTCGATCACGCTGGCCGCTCGGAGCTGAGCACGAGGCTCCGCGAGGGAACCTACCGGGTGGACGTTCCGGAAGAGGGCGCGCTGCTGGCCTACGCGTGGCTCCTCCGCCACGGCGAGCCCGAGCGTGCCGCGAAGCTGGTCGATGATGTGGGCGCCTTCTTCGATCGCTTGCGGTTCTATCCGCGCCCGCACGCCCGGCCGCTGCGATCGGGAACCTCCGTCAGCGTTTCCACGGCTGGCGACGCACTGACATCGCTTCGAAGCAAGCGTCCCCAGAAGCAGGTCCAGCGAATGAAGGAAGCGATCGGTGTCTGGGCACCGCTCTACGATCGGGCCGTCGCATTGTTCGTCGAGACTCTGGGGGACGCGAATGGTGAGCCTTGCCTGATCTACCGGCCGGGCTGGGGCGCGCGAGCACAGGCGCTGCTCGACGACTACGGCAATGCACGCGCGCGCCACAACCTTTGCGGAAAGCCCGAGCGAAGGAAGGAGAACTTCTTCCGCCTGCGGCAATACCTCACGAAGAGCATCTGGGACGGCTCGTCCATGACTGCCGGCGATCGAGCGGCGATCCGCCACATCGTCGACGCCTATATCAAGCGTCGCGGCGAACCCGGCAGTGCTGCCCTCGTCGCGGTGCGGGAGGAGCAAACCCGGAACGCCGCTCGGCCGGACCACGTCAACCTCGCCAAGGTTCTGGCCGGTCGGCTCGAGGTCGTGGCTCCCGACGAAGGGGTGCAGGATCTCGACGCTGTCGTGGCGCCCATCGCCGCGTCCGAAACGGCGGGCGCGGGTGTGGCGGCGGGCGCTGCATTCCCTGCTTCACTCGTCAGGAAGGTCGCGCGCTGCTGGGAGGCGCCCCTCGAAGCCCTGGTCGAGCGCGACGTGATCGGCTCCGCCGAAGCGATGGCGAAAATCGTACCGCCGCTGACGGCGCGGCTCCGTGCGGCCGCGATCGCCGAGCCCGAGTTGCGTGGCCTCTATGAGGCCGTCTACACCGCGTTCCGACGGCGCCGGTCCTTGTTGTTGCTCGACCTTCAGAGCCAGGTGCGCTTCGGTGAGCTTCCATGGATCCAGGCGCTGCAGCCGTGGTTCGGTGGTGACGACGCTTCGAAGCGCGCCGCGACGGAGGCGCTCAATCGTGTTGCGTCGATCGCGTTGCGCGCTTTTCCGCAGACGATCCTCCCGAACAAGCTGCTCAAGGAGCTTCGTGCCCTTGCCGGCGCCGCTGAACAGCCTCGCCCGTTCGTGGACGAGTTGGCTGCAGACATCTTCATGGGTTCATTCTCCGAGACCTACCTGCGGGCGGCGCAGGCCGCCGCGCGGCTGCTGTCCGGATCGCTCTATGAGCGCTACTACGGACTGCCGTTCGCGCGCGTGCTGGCGTTCGAGGCGAAGCCGTCTCAGCATGGCGTGCCCACCTCGCCGGAGCTCGGGACCCTTTGCCAGGCGCTGGCGCCCAGCGATGGGACGGGCTCATTCGTCGCGCGCAACGGAACCATCATCGAGCAGGGTCAGATTCTCACCACCCACAACCTGGCGACGCTGTTCGAGGACGCGGCCCTTGCGTCGGCGCTGCGCCGCGATTTGCCCGGCATGGCCCGGCGATGCTTCGCGTGGATCTGCTCGCGCCTCCAGAGGCCCGCTGGGGAATGGCGCGCCCAGATGCAGCTCGTGAAGAACGCGGCTTACGCCTGGCGGCAGATGATCTTCTACATGTCGCTGCTCGGTGCCGACGAGCGCGGTGGCTTCGAGAGCTGGCTGGCGCAACACTTCGAGACCCGCTCCACGCCTTTCCGCGCTCGCTTCGCGCCCGTCGTCCAGGGGCTGCAGGGAGTCGTCGCGGGTCAGGCCTTCGACCACGCAGGACGCCTGCCGTCCGGGGGGCGCCGGTTTCTCGGTTGGTCGGTCGGCCGGCACTGGCTATTGCCCGAGCGGGCAGCGCGCTCGGGTTGAGCCCGGGATCGGGAAGCTCGATCGTCGCTCCGACGCCTGCCGCGAAAGCACGCGCGCCGGCGCGCCCGCTGCCAGGCTGACATTTGCAGCGACCCACCGGTGGCGCGGCGGCGGATCGGCGCGATGCGCGCGCCGCGAACGGCTGGCCCGACCGTTGCTTTTGCGACCTGCGGAGGTGGGCGATGGAATTTCTGGTGAGCAGGCACTTCTGGGTGATGGACCTGGTCGGGCTCGCGATCTGCGGGACTCTGATGGGGCACGCCGCGGGGACGTCGATTGTCGCGGCGCTGCCGCGCTACGAGACGGCGGCGCCGGCGCGGCGCGGAGGGCTGGCGCCGCCGGCACCGGCGTCAACCGCCGACAAGTCGATCGACGGCATCGTCGGCCGCAACCTGTTCTGCTCGAGCTGCAGCGACGTCTCGGCGCCCGAGCCAAGCCGCCGCCCGTTCACGTTGCTCGCCATCATGTTTGCGCCAGCGCCGTCGGACGCGCGCTGGTCGGCGGCCATCATCCGGGACGACGAGGCGGCGACCACCGGGCCCTACTGCGTCGGCGCCCGGTTGCGGGACGCGACGATCGAAGCCATCGACGACACGCGCGTCGTGCTGGACGTCGGCCGCGGCCGGCGCGAGTTCTTGGAGCTGTTGCGCCGGCAGCCGCACGCGCTGTCGGCCGGCCGCGCGCAGGGGCCCGACGCCCTCGGCGACGGCGTCAGGAAAACCGGCGCTCACAGCTACGAGATCAAGCGCGGCGTCCTGGACCATTTCCTGGCGGGCGGGATGGCGCCGCCCTGGCCCCGGGTCGTGCCCCAGGCGCGCGACGGCGAGCCGGTCGGGCTTCGCCTTTTCGGCGTTCGCGACGGTCCGTTCTCGGCGATCGGGCTCAGCGACGGTGACCTCCTGGTCGAGGTGAACGGCAGGTCGATCGTCACGCCCGACACCGCGCTGGCCGCCTTCGCCGCGCTTCGCACCGCGAGCCACGTCTGGCTGACGATCGTGCGCGACGGCCGGCGGGTCAGGCTCGACTACGTCGTCCGCTGACGACGCTGGCTGCGCGAATCGCGCGCGATCTCATTCGTGGCGGGCGTCCCCGCCGCTGGAAGGTCGTAAGCGCGCATAACTAAAGAAGATATTGAGGGCAAAATTGGCGCCGCCTTCGCGCCGGCGCGAAGACATCCGCGCACATGAGATCAGGTTTGCCCCCGGCGGGAATTTTGCGGCTGATGAAGTTGGTCGGTGCCCGATGATCGCGACCGTCGTCCTGTCGCCGTGAGGTACTGGAAGTCCAGCTTCATGCGGGCCCTGATTCCGATTCCCGACGTTGCCCACAAAAACGCGCGCACCGGATCGAATCTCGATCCCGACCGCGCCGGGTTTGTGTGATTGTGTGTGCGCATTCTGATTCATAAGAAGTTGCCCGGAGATAGCCCCATGTCGAACATGAACTTGCTCAAGCCCCTGTTGCTCCTCGCCACCGTCAGTGTCCTGGCCGCGCCGGCGTGCCGGCTCCCCCCGCCGATACCCCAGGAAGAGACCGGCATCGACGGCGGTGTGTGCGTCGAAGATCCCCCCGATGACTTCGCCTTGCCGGCAGGCGCCGGGGGTGTGGACGGCCTCGGCGGCGCGGGTGGCGCGGGAGGCAGCGTCGGCGGCGCGGGTGGCGACACGAGTGCGCTCGGCGGCGGCGGCGGCGCGGGTGGCGGCGGCGGCAGCGCCGGTGGCGCCGGCACGGCCGGCGGCGACGACATAAACCGCGTCGTCCCGGCGGTGGCCTGTCCGGGCCCGACGGCGCTGGTCGTCCCGTTCCCGTACGTGCAGCCGTACAACCCGGAGGCGGCGGCGAAGCAGGAGGTCGACAATACGGTCGCCTCGATGTCGCGCACCGACAAGATCAAGCAGATGTACGGCACGCTGTATGGCAACGCCTTCTCCACCCAGTTCAGCGACATCCAGCGCAGCCTGGATACCCCCCAGATTCGCGGTTGGCGCTACCGCGACGCCTCGCGCGGCATGAACCTCGGCGAGGACATGGCCGGCGCCACGCCGAACGCGAGCCACGTGAACGGGCAGGACGTCGGATTCTCGACCGTGTTCCCCGTCAGCATGGCCCGCGGCGCGGCGTTCGATCTCGACCTCGAATACGCCATCGGCGAGGCGATCGGGGACGAGATGCAGGCGGCCAAGGAGACGCTGCTGCTGGCGCCCTGCATGAACCTGCTTCGCCACCCGTTCTGGGGGCGCGCGCAGGAGACCTATGGCGAGGACCCGTACCACATGGGCCGCCTCGCGACGGCGATGACCATCGGCGTGCAGCAGCACGTCGCGGCCAACGCGAAGCACTTCATGGCCTACAACATCGAGGTCAACCGCGAGAAGAACAACTCGCAGCTGGACGAGCAGACGCTGCGCGAGATCTACGGCCGTCACTTCCGGATGGTCGTTCAGGACGGCGGCGTCTCGTCGGTGATGGCCTCGTACAACAAGATCAATGACACCAAGGCCACGCAGAGCAAGCACCTCCTGACCGACGTCCTCCGCGACGACTTCGGGTTCAAGGGATTCGTGCTCAGCGACTGGTGGGCGATGCCGCCCAGCTTCAAGGCGACCACCGATCCGAGCCTCCTCAAGACCTATGCGGTCGAGGCGGTGCAGGCCGGGCTGGACGTCGACCTCCCCTGGGCGCTCAGCTACGGCCAGCTCGAAAACATCATCCTCGCCAAGGGCGGCCTGACCGAGGACGACGTCGCCCGGTCGGCCAAGCGCGTCCTGGAACAAAAGTTCCGGTTCAACGCCGCCAAGCGCACCGGCAAGGTGGGGCTCAACACGCCCATCACGCAGTACAAGAAGAGCCGGATCAGCTGCAACGGACCCCACCTCGGGCTGGCGGAGAAGGCCGCTGTCGAGAGCATGGTGCTGCTCAAGAACGACAACGCCACCCTGCCGATCAAGGCGTCCTTCACCAAGATCGCCGTCGTCGGCGCGACCGTTCCTTACGACACGAACAACGGCTCGCTGGACAAGGGGACGGGCGGCATCGTCAACTTCGCCACCGACGTCCGCACCGGTGACCTCGGATCGAGCCGCGTCTATCACGATCCGGCCAAGGGCGTCGGCCCGTTCGCGGGCATCTGCAAGGCGGCCGGCGGCACGCCGAACGGAACCACCTGCGAAGGTTCTCCGTCGATCAGCGTCACGACCGCCACCAACAGTGAAGGGAACCTCGCCCCGGTCATGGCCGCAGCGGCCGATGCGGATTTCGTCGTCGTGGTCGCCGGTCTGACGGCGAAGGACGAGGGCGAGGAGTACACGACCGCCGGCGATCGCCTCAGCCTGTCCCTCGACGCGAAACAGAAGGCGCCGTACCAGAACATCCAGAACACGCTGATCGCGCAGGTCGCCGCGCTCAATAAACCGATGGTGGTTGTGCTGGAAGGCGGGAGCGTCATCGACATGCCGTGGCTCGCCAACGTGCCCTCGGTCGTCATGGCCTTCTACCCGGGCCAGAGGGGCGGCGCGGCGATGGCCAAGCTGCTCTTCGGCCGGGCGAACTTCAGCGGCAAGCTGCCGTTCACGTGGGCGAAGACGGCCGATCAGTACGACACGTGGAACGGCAACGGAACGACGGTGTTCGACTACCACGTCGGTTACAGCTGGTTCGACTTCAAGAACCTCGCGCCGCTGTATCCGTTCGGGCACGGCCTCAGCTACACGACGTACGAATACAAGAACCTCCAGCTCGGATGCAGCGAGATGGCCAAGGGGGCGGTGCTGCCGGTGGTCGTCAACGTCAAGAACACCGGTAACGTCGCGGGGGACGAGGTCGTGATGGCCTGGGTGTCGTTCCCGAACACCACCGCGCGGCGACCGGCCAAGGAGCTGAAGGGGTTCACCCGCGTGCACCTCGCCGCGGGCGAGGAGAAGCAGGTCACGATTCCCATCCGCCTCTCCGACCTCGATTACTTCCAGGCCGACCCCGCGCCCGCGCGGACCGGCAAGTGGGTGGTCGAAACCGGAACCATCCAGATCAAGGTCGGCGGCAGCTCCACGAATCTCCCGCTGACGGGTACGGTCAACGTCACCGGGTACTGAACCCAAACCCCGCAACGAACGCGTCTCCGGATAGACCGCATGAGAACACCTCTACTGTTCGCTCGTCACGCCATTCTCACAATCGCTGTTCTCTTCGGATCCTTCGCGTTCGTTCCGGCGCAAGGGGAGGCGGCCGAGCCGGACAAGGCTCCGCCGGCCGCGGCGCCTGCCGCGGCGCCGGCGCCAGGCGCGGCGCCCGCCGCGCCGTTCGCGCCACCACCCGGGCCCCCCTCGCCCGTGCCGGAGGCGGCGGCGGCGGGCATTCCCGCGGCGCCGGCCCCGCAGACGCAGGCGCCCGGTGGCCACCCCGAGCCCGCCAGCTTTCCGGGCGCGCCGGCGGCGGTCGTCGAGCCCGCGTCCACCATCGAGGTGGGCGTGCAGCGATTGCCCGCGTCCGCCTATCCGGAGTTTCCGATCCGGGGCCTCAAGTACTCGTCGCTCTGGCTGACGTTTCACGGCCTGCAGTGGCCGTACATGCCGTCGCTGAGGGCCGGCGACCGCTTCGTCATCGGCCTCTCCGGCTGGGGATGGATCGACACCTCCTACCAGAAGTTCTCCCCCTGGGGAGACAACCCCAACATCCAGCTCGACCGGATCAAATACTGGCGGCAGCAGGCCCGCATGCTGCTGCGCGTGACGCCGACCTATTCGCTCGGCGGAGACTCCTTCATTCAAGGGCAGGTGGAGCTGGTCGGGACGGGCGATCAGACGATCTCACGGTCCGACGTCGGCGGCGCCGACACGGACGATCTCTGGCTGCGCGCCGGTCAGTGGAACAAGTGGGACATTCAGGTCGGCCGCTTCGAGGGCTGGGAGGTCTTTCACCTGGGAATGGGTCTGGACTTCAACACGTTCGAGCGCCAGGGCGCGGTCGGGCCGGGCGAGGCCACGACCCCCATTCAGTACTACGGCCTCAGCGACAACCAGTTTCGGCCCGGCGGCGCGAGCGGCAACTTCGCCGTTCACTATTACCCGCTGCGGATCCTGCGGTTCGAGGCCCTGGGCATGTTGGGCAACTTCGGCGGCAATCCCGCCTACGCCGCGCGTCCGGTCGGGGTCCTCGATTTCGGGTGGCTCAAGTTCAAGGTCGGAACGGAGTACCAGAAGCTGATCGCGAGCCAGGCGTCGGATCAAACCGAGACCACCTCCCGGGGCGTGGGTGGCGCGGTGCAGTTCGTCTTCGCGCCCCACTTCGAGTTCGGATTGAACGCCGCGCAGGGAACAGTGCGGGCCATCGACCGCATCGGCGTCCTGAGCCCGGAGGGGAGCATCACGCGCACGAGCCTGGGGGGATTCGCGAACGTCTCGAACGGCCACCCCCGGCACACGCTCATCTTCGGGGTTGGTTCGCTGATGACGTGGACCGAGGATCAAAACGCCATCACCCCGAACCCGGTGGACAGTTACTGGCTGTACCAGGGTTTCCTGGCAGCCCAATATGTCGTCTACGGCACGCTCTACATCAAGCTGGTGGGCGGGTATTCGCGCGGGCACTGGAGCACCGCCGGCAACGAACCCCGCATCGTGTTCGACAACGAGATGTACAGTGCCCGACTGCGGTTCTCGTTCTACTTCTAGCGGGAAAGACAAGAGATGCGCAAAGCAATCACAATGGGTCTTGTTGGTCTGATGACAGTGGTGGCGCTGGCCGGCACGGTCCGCGCCGAGGAGGCGGCAGCGCCGCCCGTGGCAACGACGGCCGGCACCCCGCCGGCGCCCGTGCGAAAACTTCATGTGAGCCTGTCGTTTCTGCCGATGTCGCTGGGTACGTTCACGGCATCGTACGGCGGCATGCGCATCCCGGCGGATGCCGCGTTTGCGCCGGGCGGCGCGCTGTCGGTCGGCTATTACGTGATCCCCAAGTATTTCTCGGTGGGGTTGGCGCCGCAGGTGCTCTTCAATGTGGCGACCAAGGAGGACCCCACCGGGGCGGGGCATCCGGTCATCACGTCGAAGGAGATCGACGCTATGGCGCGGCTGGTGGGCTCGCTGCCGCTGGTCGAGACGATCACGGTCTATCTCGAGGTGCTGCCGGGGTACTCGTTGATCTTGCCGTCGGAGGGCAACACGGCGAAGGGCCTCGTCATCGCCGGCGGAGTCGGGGTCGCCATGGACCTCTCGGACAGGATGTTCGTCAATCTCGGCGCGGGCTATCAGCGGGGCTTCGCAACGCGGACCGACACCGCCGTGAACGAGGGCGTGACATCGAAGGTGACGACGGACGTGAAGACGGAGTACTGGCGCGTCGCGCTCGGCGTCGGTATGAAATTCTAGAGTCGGCGGCGCCGGAAGAGGAGAAGCCGTCGCCGCGGCTTCCCGATGCAGACCGACGGTGACAAACGACCGATAGTCGAAGCGATCCTGCTGGCCGCCATCGCCGGCCTGCTGATCGCGCGCATCCCGGTGATCCCCGTTCGGGTCTTCGACCCTGACGAGTTCGAGCACGCGCACGCGGCGTGGAGCGTGTTCAGGGGCCTGCTTCCCTACCGGGATTTCTTCGAGCATCACACGCCCTGGTATTACCTGGTGCTCTCTCCGTTTTTCCGCTGGTTCGCGGTCGATCAGTCCTTCGAGAGCGCGACGCGCTTCCTCGCCTTCGGGCGGGGCCTCTCGCTCGCGCTGACCGCGCTGTCGGTTGGTCTCCTTTTTCTGGTCGGACGCCTGGGGGCGAATCGCAGGGTGGGTCTTCTGGCAGGCCTGTTCCTGGTGGCGCAGCCGGTGGTGATCCAGAAGACGCTGGAGATTCGCCCCGACGTGCCGGCGCTTCCGTTCTTCCTGGGCGGGCTCTGGTTGCTGCTGCGCGGGTTGCAAGCGCAGGACGAGGATCCGCCGACGCGGACGATCCGAAGTCTCGGCTGGTTCCTCGGCGGCGGGCTCTGCCTCGGGGCGGCCATCATGTGCACGCAGAAGATGCTCTTCGTCCTTCCGGGCGCGCTCTCGGGCCTCGGGCTGTGGGCGCTGGCCGGTGGGCGGCGAGCGTTGCTCCGTCGGACCGGCGCGGTACTGACGGTCCTCGTGGGCATCGCCGTTCCAGTCGCATTGACGTGGATTGGCTTCGCCGTCCAGGGGGGCGGCCATCAGTTCATCTACGACAACTTCATCATCAATTCGCAATGGAGGCTGCGTTCGAATCGACATCTGCTGGTCACGCTCGAAACCAGCTGGCCGATGCTGGTCCTGTGCGTGGTGGGAGCGTTCGTGGCCATGGCGGATTTCTATCGAGCCCGCCAGCGTCGATACGGGGAGGTGCTGCTGCTCTGCACGCTGGGCGGCCTCATCGCCGGAATTGCGATCGTGCCCGCCGCGTACAAGCAGTACTACCTGATGCCCCTGCCGATCGCGTGCGTGTTCGCCGCCAAGGGCCTCGTCTGGATCGTGGAGCTGGCGCAGGAACGTGTCCGCCGGTGGCTCTTCGTGGGTGCGACCGTCCTGCTCCTGATCTGGCCGGGCGTGGAGCTGAAGAGGTCCTTCGCGCGCCGCGCTGACCGACAGATGGCGAGACTGCGCTACGTGTTCGAGCACACCGCGCCGGCGGACGCGGTGCTGGACGGCTGGCTAGGAACCCAGGTGTTTCGTCCGCATCCGCTCCACTACGCGTTCATGCACCGCGAGTTGCTGGCCATGCTCTCGCCAGCCGACAAGGACGCCTACCTGGGTCCCCTGGAGAGTGGGAAGGTAAGGCCGGCGCTCATCACGATGGACGACGAGCTGGTTGCGCTGGGGCCGCGTTTCCTGAGCTTCGTGCGGCAAAACTACGTCAGCGAAGACGGAGTGTTCTACTTTCCGGCCCGGGCTCGCACAGATTCCCGACCGTAGGGTCCGCCTCGTTGAGCGCAAACACGACCCCTGGATGGGCGAAGGCTCGTCTGTCCTCGGGCAGGTCGTGATTTGCGTAGCGATGGGTGCGCAGCGCTTCCTGAATATCGCCTCTGTCCGCGGCGAGCCGGCACCCACGTCCTTTGCCTTCGATGGCCTTGGCGACGTCGCGTTTCATCCAGAATCGTGTTCCGCCGCCAAACGCCGGCAAGTAGCGATCGCGGAAAAAGGGCAAGTCATACAGCCTGCCTGCGGAAGCCCATTCCCAGTGGGCCTCGATGATCTCGGGCGCCTCGCTCTCCAGGATCTCCGCCAGGGCGCCGGGGCCGCGATGAGCGAGCCGGCGATTGGAGAGGAAGGCGAGGTCGACGAGCCTGAAGTTGTCACAAGTGAGCGCCAGGCCACCAAGGTCCGGCGTCAGGATGCTCGGGTGCTGCAGATCCGCGGCGGCCGCGAAACGACGGAAGACCCGACCGGATTCGGCGTACGTGTGAGGCGTGACGCCGAATCCGCCGCCCTTGAATGCGGCGCTCAGGGAGCCCGAGGGAAATCCCGCCATGGACAGGCCGATCGAGACCACGTACAGCCCGGCGGCAGCGCCGATCCGGAAGGTGCTGCGCCGGGCGTTCACCCATGACGACAGCACCACCGAGAGCAAGAGCAGGGCGAGCGGGAAAGCGAAGTACGGCATGCGCCCGTAGTAACCCCATGGCTTTCCGATCAGACCGCCCGTCAGGACGGCTCCCACGATCGGAAAGGCGAGGATCAACAGGACACGGCGACGGGCCTGCAGCACGCCCGCGAGATCGAAGCCGGAGCGTCGCAAGATCACGAGCGCGATCACGGGCACGATGAAGAGGCTGGGCAACTCGACGGCGCCCCGCAGCCGGCTCACCAGACCGAACGCCGCGTAGGGTGGCCACCGCTTCGCCCAGAACGTGTTCGGTAGAAGATCCGAGAAGACGGCCAGCCGCCAGCTGGAGAGCAGCAGGACGGTGCCCAGACACGCGATGACGATGCCCCAGAACGCGCGGCGCCCCGGTACAGACGCGACAGCCAAGGCGAGCAGCCCGACGTAGAGCAGTGCCTCGAAGCGCGTCGTCACGGCGAGGACGACGCCCGCGCCCAGCAGGAGCAGGCGCGGTTGGGGCAACAGCAGTTCGTTGACCAGGATCAGAAACGCGGCGGCCAGGAGGCCCATCTCCATGCCGTTGCTGGCCTCGGAGAACGAGCAGCCCCATGCCGCGAAGGTGACGACGGTCAGAGTCGTGAAGACCCGGTCGAGTCGAAGGAGCGCGCAGGTCCTGGAGAGCAGCGCCGTGGAGGCCACGATGCACAGCGCGGCCAGAACCTGGGAAACGAGGATCGAGGCGTCGTACGACGGCCGCGCGAGCGCGGCGAGGGCGTTGAGCAGGAACCACGAGACGGACGAAAACCCTTCGACGGTTTCGGAGTACGGCGTCAGCGCAACCACGCCGTGGTGCGCGAACGTTCTCGAAAAGGCGAGGGTGATTGCGCCGTCATCCCAGCCGTTGTCTCCCACCAGCAAACAAACGGCGACGAGGGCCGTGAATTGAACGACGAGAACAACTGCGAGGCCAAGACGCGACACGGCCGAACTGACAATCCGCCGCCGGCTTGCGGGCTGTCAAGCGCGCGTAGTAGTACCAGTCGTGCACTCCCCCGAACAGCAGCCAGGCGGCGCACGGCTGACCTTGCTCGTCGCGCTCGGACTGTTCGTGCTGGCCGCGTGGCCGTTGCTGCTCGTCGACGTGCCGCCTTTCCAGGACATGCCCAACCACCTGGCGACGGCGCACATCGTCGCGCACCCCGACCTGTATCCGCAGCTCGCCTTCAACGGCCTCTTCAAGTCGAACGCCCTGTTCACGCTCTGGCTGCACGTGTTCGGCGGCCACGGCCTGTTCGGGGCCGCCCGCGTGTTCACCGCCATCGTCCTCGCCGTCAGCGCGCTCGCGCTGCCGCTGTTCGTGCTTCATTTCGCGGGGCGCCGCCACCTGCCGGTCGCGATGCTCTTCACCTGGCCCCTGGTGCACAGCTTCTCCGTGTCGATGGGTTTCCTGAACTTCGCGTTCTCGTTCGCGCTGTCGCTGATCCTGCTGACCGTCCTCGATCGGC
>Ga0111538_10003465_pt1 | contig 22046 bp, 11 predicted proteins | sample SoiMethybrSBSTD1_FD_79669 | JGI IMG/M metagenome (GOLD analysis project Ga0111538, IMG submission 79669) | Bulk soil microbial communities from a Populus tree surrounding site in Tennessee, USA - Soil MetaG P. TD hybrid SBSTD1 (version 2)... | ecosystem: Environmental > Terrestrial > Soil >... | reverse complement strand
GGGGTGATCGCGCGCTCGAAGCGCTCCACGAGATCGGCCTGCGTCGTCGGACAGGGAAAGTCCAGCCGCGTGACCGTGATCTTGTCGCGCCGGGCCCGCTGGTCCCAGGTCGTCAGCATCCGGCCGTAGTCCTGCTCGGTCGTGATGATCTCGTCGCCCGGTTTGAAGTCCAGCCCATTCTGAGCGATCTGGAGCGATTCGCTGGCGTTCCGCGTGATGGCCAGTTCCTCCGGATCGGCACCGAACTCCTCGGCCAGCCGCCGCCGGGCGGTTTCGATGTTCCGCTCGATGAGGGCGCGGTGATAGGCGGGAGCCTGATTGGAGTAGTCCATATAGCGCTTGCACGCCTCATGGACGACCGTCGGACTCGGGCACTGATTGCCGTTGTTGAGATTGATGAGGGAGCGGTCGAGCGTGAACGCGAACTGGATCTCGCGCCAGTACGTTTCATCGGCCGCAACGTCCTCGGCTGAACGGCTCTCGACGGCGGCCGTCGCTGCCGCCACCCGTTCGATTCCGAAGGGCCGCGCGAGATAGCCCGCTCCAGCCGCGGTGCCGGCCAGTCGAAGGAGAGAACGTCGGCTCAGCATGATGCCTCCTGCTCGATGTCACCGGGTTGCGATAACACTGTATTCACCTTGCGTTCGCCGATCCACTTCGAGATCTCGACTCCCGTTTGGAAAGAGGACCTCCGCCCGCGCAAAGCCGGACAGCGAGCACCAGGCCAGCGCGACCTCTGGAAAGATCGGCCGGACGTGCGTAAGGTCGGTCCAGAACGTCTTGAACGACTCAATCGCGTGCGGGTTGACGGTCTCGAAAATCAGCACCCCACCCTGCCTCAGCTTTGTCTGGCTCAGTCTGAGAAAGGCGATGAAGTCCTCGGACGAGAGATGTTCGACGACCTGAGCGGCGAAGATCCCACCGAGCGAACCGTCGGGCTGCGCGTTCAAATACTGAAGTCCGTCAACACACTCGACATCGTGCCCTTTTGATCGACATCGGTCTACCATCGACCCATCCAGATCGGTGCCGATCGCAGAGACTCCGGCGTCGCGTAGCAAGTCGAGCATTTCGCCACGGCCGCAGCCGATTTCCAGGACTGGGACACAGGGCGATAAAAGCGGCACGTAGATGCGTTGCCGATCGCGGATGAATGACTCCGTCCCTCGGAAGATGTCCTCGAAGCCGCGATATCCGCCGACCACAAGCTCCGAGCGGGATCGGTACCCGAGCACGCGTCGGCCGTCGGCATCGAGCATCTGAAAACGATCCGACTCCGCCATGTAGGGGGCGGCATACAAACGATTCGCCAGCGTCGTCGTCTCGGACATCGTGTCGGTCACGAGTTTCTCGAGCGCACCGATGTCGCCGGACACCTGGCGCCTGAGCGTTGCCGTCGCCGTCTCGGTCGATTGCCGGAGGTGCGCGATCTGATTGGCGATGCCGCCAATCAGCTCCTGCAGATGGTCGGAGCGCTCAGCGAGTGCCGAGCTATCGCGCGCTATCTGGTTGCGCCACTCGTCGACGCTGGCGCGTTCTCGTTGCAGCTTGTCTTCGATCGCACTGAGATGCGCGGCAACCGCTTGCTGGAACGCATCCGACGACAGCCTGAAAGCGGTGAGGCGGTCAGCGACGGTCGTCGTCAGCTTCAAGGCCTCGCGTCTATCGTGGTGCGCCGCCTGCCAGATCGACTGCGCATCGATGGACTGCTGCTGGAGCTTGGCCTCGAGCGCCTGCAGATGGGCGGCTGCCGCGTCCTGGAAGGCGGCCGACGAACGTCCGAACGTGGCGAGTTGATGGCCGACGACATCGGTGAGATTCTGCGCATCGAGTCTGGCGAGCTGCGAGGATTGCTGGAGGTTATCGGTCTGCACTTGCTGCTCGATCAGCCTGGCTTCGAGCTCGTGCACTGCCATCCAGACCGCTTCGAGTGCTTGCCTCTGGTGCGGCTCCACCGCGGCGGCCTTTTCGGCCGCGGCCGTCGCCTGCCGCAAGCCATTCTCCAACCGCTCGTCGAGCTCTTGCCGCCGGATGTACGGGCGGAGCGCCTGGGCGAGCCAGCGCTTCGGCGCCACAAAGGGCGTTGGCACCTGCCCGGGAGCCGCGCCGCCATCTGATGTTGGCGCAGCCGACTCCTGGACTTCTGACGTCGCTGGAGCGGCGCTGTCCTTCGAACCGTTTCCGACCGCCAGTCCCCGAGAGCGCCGAATCGCCGTCAGGCGCTCGCTGAGCGCGGCCGCAGACCTCTCGAGATTGTGTCTGGTGAGGATGTCCTGTTGCGCGACGGCTGCTTTGCGAGCAGCCTCTTCGCGGGCTCGATACACACGGTGCATCAACTCGGCAGCATGATCGAGCTTCGGATCAGCCCAACGCCCGCCGGAGGGATAGGGATCGCTTCCCGGCGGCACCACACCTGCCGTGTACTCGACGAGATAGCTGTTCTCGTCGGTCATGAAGTCCATGTTGCCGGAATAGCCAGTCGCGATGACCGGCTTTGCCAGCCGCATGGCCTCGGCCATCGTCAGACCCAGTCCTTCGGACCTGTGCAGAGACACGTAGCAGTCGCACAGGTTGAGCAGCGAGTTCCTTTCTTCGACGGAGTAGTAGCCATCGATGATCAGAATGTCCGGTCGATCGGCCGCTGTCACCTTCAAGCGTTCGAGATCGCCGAGGCGTCTGTCACCGTTGATGGTCTTGATGACGAGCGTGGGACCTTCGTTCGGTCTGAAGGCGGCTTTGAACGCTTCGACGAGGCCATGCGGGTTCTTGCGCTCGATAATGCTGAAGAAATCAAACATGAACAAGAACAGGAAACCTGACGGCAGCTGCAGATCGGCGCGGGTGAGCCCCGCAACCGTGCTGGCGGTCGACAACGCCAGCGGAATCACGTGGACGGGTCGACGCCCCACGCGTCTCACGCTGTCAGCCACGAACCGAGTCGCGACCCACACCTCGTCGACGACGTCAAAGGCCCGGTGGAGAGGAGAGGGAAACTGCTCGAGCTCCCAGAACCAGTAGCCGACGTTGTAGCGGCCGCGAAGGAATTGTGGGCCGACTTGATTCACCACGCCCGGCGTGCGATCGGCATTCACACAGATGACATTGACGTCGTGAGTCGGCCGCACGCCATCCTGGATCTCGAAGGGATGACTCCTGCGGCTCTGCGTCGCATCGTAGTCAATCGCGCAACACGGGACGTTGGCAGCGTTGAACGCTTGGTGAAGCAGGCGAGCGGCCTCTCCGATACCGAGTTCGGCCTTGAAGTATCCAACCAGATTGACCCCTTCGCGGATTGACTCGGTGATCGCTGGTGCGGGGCTGGCAGCAGCCGTCGTCGCTGCGCGCGCCGGAAGCAGCGCGCGCGGAATCCCCTCCTGGACGATGCCGTCGCCCCGCAGCCAGGTGAAATACCGCGAGCAGTCCCCGCCTTCGAGGTTCGGGAATGCCGCCTGCAGGTCCGGACGGTCCTGATAGATCGAGTACAGATACCTCGACACTCGCGGTTGCCCGAGCGGGGCGACAGGTGCGTTGAGCCACTCGATGAAGTTCGCCTCGCTCTCGAAAGGTGCCGGCGGCTCGGCGGCTCCGCCGCCTTCAAAGGCTTGCAGTCCATGCCGATAGAGCCGGCGCATGCGGCGGTCGAACACGAGGCCCGACGGCAAGGTCGCCCAGCCGTAGGAGAGGCCCTGTCTCCCCACACCTTGGCGAAGCAAATCAGATCGATATTCACCGCAGATGCGGCGGAGCGCCGGCCGGTCGCTGAGCAGGATGCGAGGCTGGTCGCCCTGGTGCTTGCTGAGAAGATGCGGCGCGTCGACGTTGTATCCACTGAAGTGGAAAAACTTCAGCGGCTGTCCGTCGACGAGGTATCGCGTCCCGGTCCAGGTGAGCTCGCGTTCGTGAAGGTTCCAGTAGGCGACGTTGTAGCCAGGATGTTTGACGATATGGTGGTCGAAGAACGATGGCACGTAGTCGATCCATCGTTGATCGGTGAACATCATGTGCAGCGGATCCACCAGCGCTTCTCGTCGTGTTCGACTCCACCACCAGTCGATGAAGGCATCGGGCTTCCCGCCGACCCCGATGAACCCGAGGTTGTAGATTCCGGATCCGAGAATGTGAGAGTCGTCGACCCGCCGGCCGTCTCTTGGCAGCGGCGCGGTCATGTGTGGAGTGAGAACGACCCCGTGTCGCCTGGCCAACTGCGCGACATCATCGAGTGAGTCGTAGACCTTGATGTCCGGATCCAGATACAGAATGTGATCGCGGCCTTCGGAGATCAGCTGGCGCAGCAGCACTGGCTTGACCGACGTCGCCAGCTCGGTCACATCGTAGATTGACGCCAGCTGAGCAATCTCTTTCGTCGACAAGCCAATGTCGGCAAGACGACGGCACGAGAACGCCTCCGAGCGATCGTCGAACGCCCGCGTCTCGTCGTCGATGACAAGGAGCGTGAAGTCGCCGCCATGATGGAGATCGAGAAACGATCGGGCCAGCACGCGAGCTTGCGGCAGGTAGTTGCGGGCAACGATCGAACACGCGCTCAGCATTTCCGAGACTTGGCGATTCGGCGTAATCCTAATCTAACTATCGCATCAGCTTTTGCCTCATCGACCGGCGACGAACCGGAGCGTCGGACCGGGATCTACAGATCAGTTGGAACGAGTTGGAGCGCGCTGCTTTGTGCTAGCATCCGCGAACCTGGCAGATGTCGGCTCGGGGAGGGTCCCGTTTTCGGGCAAGGTGCGTCATCGGGCTCGTGGTGTGCCTCGGTATGGCGGCGCCGCGCGATGCGGCGGCCCAGAGCTCGATGACGCGGAGAGAGTCCCGGTTATTCGCCAAGGGCTGCGGTCGCGTCAGCACCTTCACGAGCTGCGTCAAGAGTGGGCTCGATGCACTTGCGGACCTTGTTCTGGCTGAGCTACAAGCCGCGCCTTTGCCATCCGAAAGACCTACGGGTCAGCCTGCGCAGCGGACACCTGGGCGGGTTGTCTGGGACGGAACGTTCGCTCATCCTGACGCGCCAAACTTCTACGCATTGAAGCGGTACGCCGCCGGCGACGCAACAAGCGCAGCGGCGTCTTGCGACCAACTGCCCACGGCACTCAGGTCGGACAGTCAATTGCTGTTGAGACTGACCTGCGAGGCCGAACGTGAATTGACCCTGGGCGGACCTAACCGCTGGCCGGAAGAGCTCCGGGAGTTGCAGGATATTCGGAAGCAATTCGCGTCGTGCCTGCCGGCGCAAGCCGCCTCGCCGACTCCCTGCGCTGGGCCGTAGGGCGTTCGCGGCTACCAGTTCAACGATGATCGCAGCCGCTGACAGGCCTGCACGAGCAGTTTCTTCCGCTGCGTCTCTGACAACTCTTCCAATGAGACCGAAGGGTCCTCGCAGAGCGCCTCGAACACAGTGATCTCCCTGTTTGACTCGAACACTGTGCTGGGGCTGACCGGAATCCAGAAGATCTTCTTGCCCAGGCGTTCGGCATCCGAGAGCAGCCGCGGGAGCTCGTACGTCGTGATGAACTTCGACGTCAGGAAATCCTGACTCACCAGCAGAACCGCCGCACTCGAGGCATCGAGTGCCTCGCGAATGCTGTCCTCCCACTGCTCGCCGGCCTTGATGCTGCTGTCATCCCAGAACTTGATGATGCCTTCGCGCTCCAGGACGACGAGGAACTTTCGCAAGAGATGAAGCCATTCGATGTCGGCACGGCTGTAACTGATGAAGATGGTTTGCCGGGGCGGCAGCGGCGCGGAGAAATGAAAGAAGTACAGCACCTTCTTCTCGGGATCGATGCTGTAGACCAGCTCAATTGCCAGCGTGGGGTGACGGTACACGAGCTGGCCGGTACTCGTTTGCCGGCTTAGAGGCTCGAAGTCGCGCGGATCGTCGGCCAGGCTCCAGATGATTTCGTCCAGCGCCTTGACCTGTTCGGCCGACAACGCGCGCCGGGAGTTGACCGCGTCTTTCGTCTCCTTGACCGCGTATTCCGGGAAGTCGCCAATCATCGCGCGCGTCCAGTTTCGACCGTAGGCTCGTGGCCGTTGCGCGCTCGGGTCAACGAGAGCACGCGAATCTCGCGCCCCTGCCAGTCCACGGTGACACCGAGTTCGAGAAAGGTGTCGGGCACACGGAGGTAAAACACCCCGGCCCGCGCGGTCGCCTCCTGGAGCGTCTGCGGATCCGCGGTCAGGTTGTCGATGCAGTCCTGCACCTTCACGAGCATGTCTGGCGGCAGCGCCGACTTGGCTTCGCGGACCGAACGATGCTCTTTCGAGCTGTACGTGCGCTCCAGAACTGGCGCGGGGGCGGCTTTCACGCTTTGGCGGCGGTCAGCGGCAATCTGGAGACGCTCGATCCGGGTGATTTCGTCGTATTCCTCACCGCTCAACTGACTTTCGTTCCCGTCAGTCCGGCCGGCGAGTAGCGACGTTCTCAGATCGGCGATCACGTCGAGGCGCTCACGGCCGCGGGCGATGTAGTGCAAGGAAATACAGCTGAGCCCGAACACGCCGGCAATGAGAAAGAACGTCAACCGCGCCGGATTGACTGACTCGTCGCCGGGCATCAGCTGGAGGATCAGCCCGAGAAAACCCAGCAAGGCGACGACGATGCCAATCAGGCTCAATCCGAGAGTGGCGAGATTGACCAGCTGATGCTGATGACGTCTTGCCTTGAAGTGATCGGCGAGCCGACGCTTGAGGGATGGAGTCAGCCGGCGCCGCAGCCTGGCGGCCCGGCGCAGCCTCTGAACCAGCTGCGAGTTGACGAAGAGCGTCGGAAGAATCAAAACATAGAGGAGCGCCACGGCCCGCGCGATCCAGACATACGCCGTACCGAGCGGGACTCCCCGCAGACGCATCAGCAGATACAGCGCCGTCAATCCGACGACGCTCCACACCAGGAAGTAAAGCAGGTTGAACAGCCGATCCTCTCGCGGCGACGGCCGTTCCCGATCGAGCACGGCAAGGGCCTGCTCGAACATGCCCGCATCAAGAAACGTCGTACTCGAATCCGCCATCGAGTTCATCTAGCGTCTAAAACCCTAAAAGGAAGCGCTTGATCAATTCCTGCTGGATGGCTTGTCTGGGGGCTGCCAACGGGCGGACGCGGACCGTAAAACTGCAATCCGCAGCCCGCGCCTCAAAATCTCCAGACCCCTGAGACCGAGACTGTGTCGACCGGGTGCGACACGTCGATCGCCACATCGATTTGCAGGTGCCGGCTGGTCGTGAATCCCGCTCCCGCAGACGCGTGCACGGCGCCATCGCGCTTCGGAAAGAGGACAGACCATCGCGGCAAGGGCAAACCCGTCGCCGGGTCGCCGTCGAAATACATCCGGTGATTCGGATCGTACCAGACACCGCCACGCAGTGCCACGACGCGGCCGCCGGCAATCAGCAGCAGTCGCTCGGCGCCAAATCTGAACTGGTCGGCATTGTTCAAGCGGAGGCCCGTCGCGGCCAGATCTCCTTCGGGATCGCCCGGGGTCAGCGACGTGTTGTGAAAGTCCTCGATCAGCTGGTGGTAATTCGTGCGGTCGTATTCGAAGCTCAACCGCCAGAAGTCGGTCAAGCGGTGCGCAACGCCAACGCTGTACGTGTCCGGCACGTGGAATGGGTTGTCGTCACTGGAGTTGAACGTCACGGATCCCCCTCGAGGGCCCGCCACCAATTCGGTCGAGAATTCGAACTTCGGTCCCTGGCGAAATGAGGCACCCACGGACCACCGTGACGTCACCTCCCAGAGAACGCCGGCGTTGACGGCCCAGGCGCGATCCTCTCCGCTCTGCGACGAAATCACTTCGACATTCTGCGGATCGGAGAAATCCGGCGGGCGGTACTTCTGCTCGTTGCGCGCGGTGAAGACTTTGTTGACCGCGTCAATAGAGAAGCCGAAGTTCTGCACCGCGATGCCGGCCGACAGGTCGTCAGAAAACTTGAACGCGAAGGCCGACCCGATGCTCGCAATGTCCAGCTCGTACGACTGACGTTTGGGGAATTCGCGATCGACACCGTCGGCCTTTGCATGGGGTTCGCAAAATGGCGGTGTCGAATTTGTGACCGGGAATTCGCGATAGCCGCCCTGACAGTTGAAAAACGCCCCTTCAACCTGTCTGTTCATTTCGTACCGCACCAGTTGGTGGCGAAAAACGCCGACGGCCCAGCGGTCGCGCGGGTAGACGAACGATAGAAACGACAGGCCAGCCGCGTTCGCGGTGAAATCCCTGTCGACGAAGCCATCGATCGTGTCGACGCCGATTCCCGTCGCGGGCCCGAATCCGTGGCCCTTATCGATCGTACGGTTCGTGTAATGCCAATAACGGCCCTCGGCTGAAACCTCGGGCCTGAACAGCAGCGTCAACCCGGCGGGATTGCTATAAGCCGCTGTGGCATCGTCCGCGATGGCGACGAACGCGCCGCCGATGCCGCGGCTCCTGGCCCCAGGCAGCGAGAAATCGAAGGCGTTCTGATCCTCGGTGTTCTGCGCGCTGACTCGATGAGTCAGAAGAAGAGAGAAGAGCGCAGCAAGAACAGCTCGTCGCCGGGAGCGCATCAGGGGCCAGAGAGTTGGCGAATTATTGACGTTCAGCCGAGCACTGTCAATGAACCTCAGTAACGGCGCCGCTCTCCGGATGGTTGGTATTGCGGCGTTCAATCGTTGTAGTAACGATCGGTCGGCCGTCCGCACTACCCGGCAAAGGAGTGCGGATGAAACGATTTCGCTTGGCTCTACTCTCGTCCTGCGTCCTGCTGCTGGGAGGCGCACAGGGCCTCTTCGCGCAGGCGCCCACCGTCACGCGCTACTGGATCATCGATGTCGGACCCATCGTCGGCGACCTGAGCATCTTCCGGCTCAACCAGAACGGCGCGATGATCTGGAACTCGAACGGTCACGCGTTCGTGTACCAGAACTGCCAATCACGAGACCTCGGTCATCTGGGCGGCGGCCAATCCGTCGCGCGCGGCATCAACAACAGCGGCGTCGTCGTCGGGAAGTCCCGGCAAGCGAGCGGGCGCTGGCGCGCGTTTTCGTATTCGAACGGCGTGATGCACGACCTCGGCGGAAGCACCGTTTCCAACATCTGGGAAGAGGCGGTCGCCACCAACTTCTGGGGCGATGTCGTCGGCGTCGAGAGCGTGCTTGGAACGCTCGGGGTGACTGGCGTTCGCTACGACAGCGGCGTGGCCACACCATTCGCCCGTTTCCTGGTTCAGCCACCACAGGGGTCGGCGACGCCCAAAGCTGTCGACATGAACGACAGCCGTGACGTCGTCGGACTGATCCAGAGCGGCGGCTCGAACATCGCCGTCCTCTCGACCAACTTCGGCTTTCTGTGGAATCGAATCACCGGCGTGCCCGGTCTCGAATTCTCGACGTTTCCAGTCGCGATGAACCGCTACGCGCACGTGGTCGGCACCGCGGGGAACGGATTCCCGACGCGGGCCTTCATCTCGCGCAACGCTGCGCTGCCCGCGACCGATCTCGGCACGCTCGGGGGCAGTCTGAGCGGCGCGAACGGCATCAACAACTACGACTGGGTTGTGGGATGGGCCGAAGCCACCAACGGCGGCGGACCGCGCGCGTTCCTTCACAACGGCACACAGATGATCGACCTGAACACGAGGGTGTGGAATCCCGGCGGCTGGCTGCTTCGCGAGGGACTGGCAGTGAACGATGCGGGCCAGATCGTGGGTGAAGGGACGTTGAACGGTCAGCTTCACGCGTTCTTCCTGCAGCCGATGAACCGCTTCCCCCTTTTCGAACCGTGCGGCGCAATCGTGATCGGCGGCGTCCTTCAACTCGCCACCTTCTGACGTCACGCAAATTGGAGCTAGTCGAGGGACGCGATTTTGCCGGCGTCCCTCGACCGCTACACGTGTCACGCTCGCCTCGGCCGATCCTCCCTCTTAAGTCTCAGGTCTTAAGTCTCAGGTCCTAAGTCTCAGGTCTTATGCAGGTTGTAAGCCTCCGGCCTCAGGTCTCGGGCTCATTTGCTTAAGAGCTTCGACGTAAAGACCTGAGACGTGACACCTGAACCCTCCGCCTCGTCAAGTTTCGCCACTGATGTGCCGAAAGGTGTCAGCAGGGGCATGGGTGTCGCCCTTTACCGCACCATTCCATCCATCCCGGCACGGTGTCTATATGAATGACGCCGCTGCCGCCCGGCGATACCGGTGAGGGAACCATGACGCGCGCCGCGTCTCTTTGCGTGTCGATCTGTGCCGTCCTGCTCGCTGCCGTTGGTGCTGCAGCCCAGCAGCCGCCGCTCTCTATCGTCAACGTCGGGCCGCAGGGCCCGCTCGACGCCCTCTCCCAGGCGAACGAAATCCGAATCGTCTTCTCGGAGCCGATGGTGACGCTGGGACGCATACCGTCACCCGTCACCGCGCCGTTCATCAGGATTGCGCCGGCCGTTTCCGGCACCTTCCGTTGGTCGGGCACGACGATTCTGATTTTCACCCCCGATCCCACGCGCCCGCTGCCGTTCGCCACGACGTACTCGGTAACGGTTGACGCCAGCGCAACGGCCGTGAGTGGTCGAAAAATGGCACAGCCGCAGACGTTCCGCTTCACCACGCCGACAGTCCGGCTGCTACAGACGAACTGGTACCGGCGCGGCGGCACCGTCGACGGATCGATGGCCGTGCTGCTGCGCTTCAATCAGCCAGTGACGCCGGCGGACGTATCCGCGCACCTGACGGCGGCGCTCGAAGGCCACGAGTGGGATCCACCCGTCTTCACCGCCGACGAAGAGAGCCGGCTGAGGGCCGCAGATCCGTCCGGGCTGACGGCGTTCTCGAACAAAGTCGCGGCAACGCGCCAGATAGCGAGCGGCGGACCGTCGGTCGGGTTGAATCTCACGCGCGACTGGGACCAGAAGCGCTTTCCTCCGTCGTCCGATCTCGTCGCGTTCGAAACGACATCCGCCGTGAAGCCCGAAAGCTGGGTCAAGCTGACGCTCGACAGCGCGTTGCCCTCGCCAGCGGGACCGGCGACTCCCGGCCAGACGCAGACGTTCACCATCGAGGCCGAGCGTGCGTTCTTCATCGACGGCTTCTACTGCAGACAGGCGTGTGACGCCGACGCATGGAACCCGGTGCGGGTCCGCGCGCCCGTCAGAGCGACGGACTTCGCCGCCGCGATCAAGGCGGCCGACATCACCGCCGCCGAACAGGCCGTGCGCAAGGCGGCCAGGCCGCGGGAGCGGCGGCCGTACGCGCCCGACGCGAGCGGCGGGTTGACACTCGAAGACGCCGGATTCAGTCCGCAGCCTCCGGATCGAAAGTACGCGGTCACCGCGTCCGCCACCTTGAAAGCCGCCGACGGACAGACACTCGGCTATCCCTGGGTCGGCATCGTCGACACCTGGCACATGCGGGCGTTCACGAGCTTCGGTGACGGCCACGGCGTATGGGAGAAGAGCGGCGGCGTGCAGCTGCCGTTCTACGGCCGCAATGTACGGAACGTGACTCAATGGGCGGCGCCGCTCGATCCGGCGCAGCTGATGCCGCAGCTCCTCGAGCTGCAGCGCAGCGGCTTCACGCTGTCGCCGGACCGACCGGGACGCGATCGCCGGCTCTCGGTCACGCCCGATCGGGTGCAGTCACACGGCCTGGATTTGTCCGCTGCGCTCAAGCCTGGCGGCGTGGGACTCGTCTGGGCGGCCGTCCGCGATGGCGAGCTCCTGCCGCGCACGCACCGCTACGCTGGCGGCGATCCGCGGCCGCGCGCGTCGATCGTCCAAGTCACAAACCTCGGCGTCTCGGTCAAGGACAGCCCGCACAACACGCTCGTGTTCGTCACGCGCCTCGATACCGGCGCCCCGGTCGAGGGCGCACAGGTGTCCATCGTCGGCCTCGACAACCACATCGTGTGGACCGGCGCGACGGGGACTGACGGCGTCACGCTCGCGCCAGATACGCCGCTTCGGGACCCGGAGCGTCAATGGCAGCTCGCGTTCGTCGTCATCGCGGAGAAAGACGGCGACGTCGCCTACGCCGGCAGCGACTGGAATGAAGGGATCTCTCCTTGGGAGTTCGGCACCGGCGTCAATCTGCGCGAGCGCGAACCGCTGCTTCGCGGCAGCGTCTTCACCGATCGCGGCGTCTACCGGCTCGGGGAAGAAGTACATCTCAAGGCGGTGCTCCGCCAGAACACGCCGACCGGCATCCGACTGCTTCCCGAAGGGACGGCGGTCATCGTGAGCGTGCGCGATGCGCAGAACCGGCTCGTCGACGAGCGCACGGTCCGCGCCTCGTCGTGGAGCAGCGCCGACTGGACGATGACGCTGCCCGAAGACGGCACGTTGGGGAATTACTCGCTGCGTGCGATTCTCGAGACCGACCGGCCGAAGCCGAAAGCGCCTGAGACGCGGCAGCCGGGCGAGCTGCCGAGCCCCGAGAACGATGATTACGTCTCGTACGAGAAGAGCGTCCACGCATCGTTCCTGGTCGCGGCTTACCGTCGTCCGGACTTCCGTGTGGACGTCTCACTCACCTCGCGGGACGCGATTGCCGGCGGCTCGCTCGCGGGCGTCGTCTCCGCGCGGTATCTCTTCGGCACCGCGATGGGCGCCAGACCCGTGACGTGGCGGTACTCCAAAGCGCCGGGATTCGGCGCACCCTCGAAGATCACCGAGACCTTCGCGGCCGACCGCTGGGTGTTCGTCGGCCAGTCGCGGGAGAACGATCGGGTCGAGTCAGGCGACATCCGCCGCGACGAAACGACGCTCGGCGCGACGGGCGACCTGCCGATCTCGCTCGAAACACGCACCGACGCCGGCATTCCCTACATCTACTCGCTCGAAGGCGATGTCGAAGACGTGTCGCGGCAGCACATCGCCAACCGCGCGAGCGTCACCGTCCACCCGGCGCCGTTCTACGTCGGCATCCGCCGCCCCGGCTATTTCATCGAGCAGAAGAGCGGGCTCAGGACTGAATTCGTGACCGTCGGCATCGACGGCGCAGTGGTAGCTGACGTGCCACTCGACGTCAGCCTGACCCGCGTGCAGTGGACGAGCGTCCGTCGTGCCGAAGGGAACGGCTTCTACACGTGGGACTCGGAGCGGCGCGAGATCGACGCCGGCCGCTGGACCGTGACGACCGCAGCGTCGCCGGTGGCGCTGGACATCCCGTTCACGAGCGGTGGCTTCTACATCCTCGAAGCGCGCAGCCGCACCGATGAGGGCCGTTTCGCCGTGACACGCACGTCATTCTACGTCCTCGGCGACGGCTACACCGCGTGGCAGCGCTTCGATCACAACCGCATCGAGCTCGTGCCCGAACGCCAGACCTACAAGCCGGGAGACACCGCGCACATCATGATCCAGTCGCCGTGGGAGCAGGCCACGGCGCTCGTGACTACCGAACGCGAAGGCATCCGAAGCCACCGGCAGTTCACGCTGACGTCCACGCAGCAGTCGATCGACATCCCGATCGGCGAGGCCGATATCCCGAACGTTTTTGTCTCGGTGCTGCTGGTGAAAGGGCGGACCAATCCTCCGCCGCCCGACGCCACGGCGCCGAAAGGCGATGAGGACACGAGCGACCCTGGCAAGCCGTCGTTCCGGCTCGGATATGTCGAGCTGAAGGTCGAAGACCGGAGCAAGCGTCTCGGCGTGACCGTCACCGCGGACCGCACGGAGTACCGTCCCGCGGCAAAGATGAACGTGCGCCTCGAGGTGAAGGATCCGGTCGGTAACGGCGCTGCAAGCGAAGTCACCTTGTGGGCGGTTGATTACGGCGTGCTCTCGCTGACCAACTACCAGGCGCCTGATGTCGCCGGATCGGTCTACGTGCGCAAGTCGCTTCAGGTGTTCAACGAGGACAACCGCCAGCGCATCATCTCGCGCCGCGTGCTCACGCCGAAGGGCGAGACCGACGGCGGCGGAGGCGGCGCCGACGAGGGCGCGGGAACCCTCCGCAAGGACTTCCGTGTCCTCGCCTTCTGGCTCGGATCGGTGGCGACTGGCGCCGACGGGAAAGCCAGCATCGATGTCACGCTGCCCGAGTCGCTGACGACCTACCGGATCATGGCAGTGGCCGCTGACCGCGGTTCCCGATTCGGGTCGGGCGACGCGGAAGTCCGCACGAACAAGCCGCTCACGCTCAAGCCGACGTTCCCGCGCTTCCTGGCCCTCGGCGACACCGGCTTCTTCGGCGCGGTCGTCGGCAGCCAGCTGCCGGCCGACGGAACGGCGGTCGTGTCCATGCGCTCGCTCGATCCACGCGTCCTGAATCTGACCGGCGCCACCGAACAGCGCGTCCCGGTGACCGCCGGCGGCACCGTCGAAGTCCGCTTCTCTGCTGCCGCGCGGTCCGTAGGACGGGCGCGTCTTCAGGTGACCGCGCGCATCGGCGACGAGACCGACGCCTTCGAAGACGTGATCCCCGTCGAAGTCCTGGCCGCGCCTGAAACCGTGGCGGCGTACGGCGAGGCGGCCGGCGCGAGCAGCGCCGCGCGTGAAACGCTCACGATTCCCTCCGGCATCGTCCCCGGCCTCGGCGGCCTCGACGTCGAGGTCTCGTCCACGGCCATGGTCGGCCTGGGTGAGGGCGCCCGGTATCTCGTCGAGTATCCGTACGGGTGCGCCGAGCAGAAGGCGTCGGCGTCGCTCGCGCTCATCCTGGCGGCGGACCTCGGCGACGCCTTCTCGCTGCCGGGTATGGACCCATCTCGGATGCGGCCCGTCGCGCAGCGCACCTTGAAGGAGCTCGAGAAGTTCCAGTGCGAGAGCGGCGGCTTCGCGTACTGGCCGGGCGCGTGCTGGTCCGTGTCGCCATATCTGACCGCCTACGTGCTGCACGTCTTCAAGAACGCGACCGACCTGAAGTACGACGTCGACCCGGGTGTCCGCGATCGTGCCTACAACTACCTGCAGCGTGAAATGGCCGCGACGCCGCCCAACGTCAACGAAGGGTGGTGGCCGGCCTACACGGCCTGGCAGGCGTTCGCCGTCAAAGTGCTTGTCGAAGGCGGGCGCCCGCAGGATTCGCACATCACACGGCTCTACGGCTATCGCGACCGGATGCCGGTTTTCGCGCTCGCCTACCTCCACGACGCGCTCGTCACCAAGGGTGAGGTCACGGGCGACCGAATCGCCGACCTGCGCAGGCGGATGTCCAACGCGATCCTGCCAGAAGGCGGCAGCGCGCACGTTGACGAACTGTCGGATCCCTATCTGCTCTGGTTCTGGAACTCCAACATTCGCTCGACCTCCATCGTCCTCAATTCGCTGGTAAAAGCCAGCGTGCAGGACGCGCCCATGCGTCAGCTCGTCCGCTGGATGATGGCGGCGCGGAAAGACGGCCGCTGGGGCAACACGCAGGAGAACGCACACGCCATGGAGGCGCTCGTCGCCTACTACCGGAAGTACGAAACCGTCGTGCCCGACTTTCGCGCCGTCGTCTCGCTTGGCGCGAAGGAAGTGGGCAGGAGTGAATTCCGGGGCCGCTCGACCGAGGCCTCGAAAGTGAGCGTCCCGATGGCGCAGGTGCAGTCCGCGGCGGCCGCCGGTGCCTCGGTGCCACTGACGTTCAAGCGCGAAGGCGACGGCTCACTCTTTTACGCCACGCGGCTCCGTTACACCGTGGACGCGCTGTTCCAGCAGGGGCTGGATTCGGGATTCCACATCGAGCGCCGGTACGAGCCGTACGTCGAGAACGGAAGCCGCCCGGTATCGACGACGTACGCGGCTGGCGACCTGGTGCGCGTGACGTTGACGTTCCGGCTCACCAAGGAGCGCCGTTTTGTCGCCGTGACCGATCCTCTCCCCGCCGGCTTCGAAGCGGTCGAGTCCTGGTTCGCGACGACCGCGCGGGATCTGGCATCGCAGCAGGATCGCCAGACGAACGCGGGAGGCAATGCCAACGAATGGCGCAACTGGTGGGAGTACAGCGGATTCGATCGCGTGGAACGCCTCGACGATCGCGTCCGGCTGTTCGCCACCCGGCTCGCCGAAGGCGTGCACGAGTTCAGCTACGTCGCGAGGGCCACGACCGCCGGCACGTTCCGGACGGCTCCGGCGTCTGCTGACGAGATGTACGAACCAGAAGTTACCGGCCGCACGGCGACCGATGTCATTGAAGTGACGCGATGAAGATGTTTGTGATTCGAAAGCGCCGCGGGCTTCTCACGGAACCGGCGTTCGTTCTAATGATGCTGGCGGCTGTCGCGTGGCTGCGGTTCGGTCCGCTGCCGGCCGGCCTGCTGGACGACCCGGTGACCCCGTCGACCCTGGTCGTGGACCGACAGGGTGCGCCTCTGTATGAAGCACTGTCGAGCGGCGACACACGAAGCGTCCGCTTGACGGCCGACGCACTGCCCGCGCCGGTCGTGGCTGCGACGATTGCCGCCGAGGACCGGCGCTTCTGGCAGCATCCGGGGGTCGATCCGATTGCGATGCTCCGGGCCTTGAAGACCAACCTCGCCGAGGGCCGCGTGGTCGAAGGCGGCTCGACGATCACGCAGCAGGTGGCGAAGCTGCTGTTGAACCGGCAATCGCCTCGCCGCGAGCGCGGTCTTGCCGCGAAAATCCAGGAGGCGGTCATCGCTCTGCGGCTCGAGCATCGCTTCTCGAAGCGCGAGCTGCTCGCCATGTATCTGAACGACGCGCCGTACGGCGGTCAGTACGTCGGTGCCGAACGAGCGAGCCGTGGATACCTTGGCGTGCCGGCGTCCATGGTGACGCCGGCCCAGGCCGCGTTCCTCGCCGGTCTGCCGCAGCGGCCGACCGGCTTCAATCCGTACCGGCGTCGCGAGTCGGCGATCAGCCGTCAGCGGACCGTGCTCAAGCGCATGGCGAACGACGGCGCCATTTCGGCCGACGCGCTGCGCGAGGCGCTCGACGAGCGGATCGATTTCGTGCGGCACGAGTCACCGTTCGAGGCTCCGCACTTCGTCTCGATGGTGCTCGCGGCGGCCGGCGAACGCCGTCCGGAGCGAATCGAGACCACGCTCGACGCGGGACTCCAGGCGGATGTGTCGGGAGTAATCCAGGCCGAGCGTGAGCAGCTGCGGAAGCACGGGGCCGCCAACGTCGCCGTTGTCGTGCTCGACAACGTCAGCGGTGAGTGGCTGGCGTGGGAAGGTTCAGGCGACTACTTCGACGCGCCCGGCGGCGGCAGCATCAACGGTCCGCGGACGACCCGACAGCCCGGTTCAGCGCTGAAGCCGTTCACCTACGCGCTCGCCTTCGAGGGCGGGTTCAGTCCGGCGAGCGTTCTGGCTGACATTCCATCCAGTTTTCCAACGGCGGATCCCGGCGTCGTCTACAGCCCGCGCAACTACGATGGGCGCTATCGCGGCCCGCTGCTCGCACGGCGTGCGCTGGCGGGGTCTGAAAACGTGCCGGCGGTCGTGCTCGCCTCGGAGTTGGGCGTGCCCGAGCTCCTACGATTCCTCGCGCGCGCCGGCCTCACCTCGCTCGACAAGACCGCGGCGCATTATGGACTGGGCCTGACGCTCGGCAACGCGGAGGTGCGGCTCGACGAGCTGGTGGCAGCCTACGCCGCGTTCGCGCGCGGAGGAGAGTGGATCGAACCGTCATTCGTCAAACGGACGGTCGCTCCAGTCACGCGCCGGCTCGTCTCACCGCGGACTGCGTTCTGGATCACGGACATCCTCGACGATCCGGAGGCGCGCGAGTTCATCTTCGGACGCGGCGGCAGCCTCGAGCTGCCGTTTCCGGTGGCAGTGAAGACGGGCACGTCGCAGGCGTACCACGACAACTGGACCATCGGCTACTCGCGCCGCGTGACGGTAGGCGTCTGGGTCGGCAACTTCGACCGGACGCCGCTTCGCAATTCGAGCGGCGTCACCGGCGCCGCGCCGATTTTCCACGCGGTCATGCTGGCCGCCGAGAAACGCCTCAGCGGGGCCGCGGCTGGCTTCTCACACCAGCCGATACTCGCTGCGCCCCCCGATTCGGTCCAGCGCGAGATCTGCGCGCTGTCCGGTCTCGCCGCGAATCCCTGGTGCCCGACCCGGCGACGTGAATGGGTCGCCGCCGACTCGCCGTCAGTGCGCTGCAGCTGGCATCACATGGGTGAAGAAGGCCGGCTGACGTACTGGCCGGCCGAGTTCAGGGACTGGGCGGGAACGAACGCGCGCGACACAGCCCAGCGTCCGGCACAGTCTCTTGCTGCCGCGCGTGCACGAGTGCGCGATGTGTTGACCGCAAGCCCCGCGCGGACGCCGTTGACCATCGTCAGTCCGCCCGAAGGCGCGACCTACCTGATTGATCCCACACTCCGCCGCGAGTTCCAGACGCTGCCGCTCCGCGCGGCGGCTCAGGCCGGAGGCCGCATCGAGTGGAGCGTTGAAGGACGTGTGGTGGGCACCGCCGAAGCAGGGGCGCCAGTCGACTGGCCGCTGGTCCCTGGACACCACCTGATCGTTGCGCGCGATGAGCGTGGGCGGACTGCCGAAACGACCGTCACCGTTCGCTAGCGGCGACGGCGCTCGATCAACCTGGCGGAGCGTGCTGCCCCTGTGACGATGGCCCTGCAATTTGACGGGCCACCGTCACCGCCGCACCAATCATCAGAACCGCGCCGACGGGGACGAGCGCAATCCCGACCCCCGGGTCGCCGGCGTAAAACCGGATCCCGCCCAGAAAGAATCCTCCAGGCAACAGCACGCTCGCGGCGACGAACGACGTCGACGCCCGACCGAGCCGTGCCGGATCGAGGGGCGCCAGCCGGACGGTCAGGGCGAAGCCAAGGTGAACCAGACCCAGCAGCGTGCCGTGCGCATGAGCGAGGGTCCACATCAGGCGGCGGGTTTCGTTCGAGACATCCAGATATAGGCCGATTTTGAAGCCGTGGAGCGTCTCGAGCAGCAGCCCGAGCGTCCCGAACACAGCAAGCGACCACCAGCCGAACCGGAGGTGGCGACTGACGAGCGGGTCTTCAGTTCGCTGAGGGGCTTTCGGTCCGGCCAAGGCCGGAGGATTCTAGCAGACGACCGACCTCGGCCAGGCCGGTGAGACCCGCGAAAAACCCAGGAAAAACGGGGCATACCTGAAATCAGGAGCATTGACACCTGGCCCGCTTCGGGCGCAGTATGTTCGACACCTTTCTTTAGGTGGGGTAGGGTTCGTCATTCTGAGAATGCGAGGCCGATGATGAGGAGTACGTGTCACCAGACCTCTCGAGCCGGGGCGCTCGTGATCGCAGCCGCAGGTGTGCTCCTGCTTCCGGCGATCGCAGCCGCTCAGACGCCTGCGGCACAGCCGACGTTCACCAAGGACGTCGCGCCGATCCTTCAACGCTCCTGCGTGTCGTGTCATCGGCCGGGTGAATCGGCGCCGATGTCGTTGATGACGTACGAAGATGCGAGGCCCTGGGCCCGAGCGATCAAGACCCGCACGGGCGCGCACGAGATGCCGCCATTCAATATCGACAAGTCGATTGGCATCACGTCGTTCAAGAACGACCCGTCGCTGAGCGATGCCGAGATCGCATTGATCGCCCGCTGGGTCGACTCCGGCGCACCGCGCGGTAACCCCGCCGACATGCCGCCGCCGCGCCAGTTCGCTGACAGCGGCGCCTGGCAGTTCGAGCCCGATATCGTGGTCAAGTTCCCGGCGTACAAAGTGCCGGCGGCCGGGCCCGATCTTTACGGCAACCTTTACGCCGACATCCCGATCGCCAAGGATCGCTACATTCAGGCGATCCAAACGCGCGCCGCGACGGCTGGTTCCCGCAAGGTCGTGCACCACGCGCTCACCTACGCCGTCGACAGCGCCGACAAGGACGTGAGCGGTGACGACAGCGCCGGCGTCGAAGGCGGCGACTTCCTGGTCGAGTACGCGTCGGGCAAGAACGCCGAGGTCTACACCGGCGACTCGGGTGTGCTCATCCAGGCCGGCAAGAAGGCGATGGTGAGCTACCACTTGCACTCGATCGGCGAAGAGACGGACGCGTTCATCGAAGTGGCGATGAAGCTCCACCCCGAAGGCTACACGCCGAAGCACATCCGCTGGTCGAAGCAGCTCGCGCAGGCGACCGCCGAAATCGACATCCCCGGTGGCTCCGTCGCCCGCATCGACGGCTACGTCGTCATGCACAAGGCCGCGCGCATCCTGTCGTTCCAGCCGCACATGCACATCCGCGGCAAACGTCAGTGCCTCGAGTTGATTTATCCCAACGGCGGTTCGTCGGCGAAGACCGAGATGGTCAGCTGCGCCAACTTCAGCTACAACTGGCATCTCAATTACAGCTACGCGGACGACGCCGCGCCGCTCATCCCGGCCGGGACCATCCTCCACGTCATCACGTGGCACGACAACTCGCAGGCCAATCGCGCCAACCCCGATCCGAAGAACTGGGTCGGCGACGGTCAGCGCACGATCGACGAGATGGGCTTCGCGTGGATTGGCTGGTATGACATGAGCGACGAGGAATACAAAGCCGAGTTGGACGCGCGGAAAGCCGAGCGCGCGAAGAAAGCGAATACGACCCAGCAGCAACAGCAGCAGCAGTAGGCAGCGATAGAACACTCCGGGCGCGAAACCTGCCGCCGTACGCCGGCGGCGGGTTTCCGCCATGTCGCGTCAGACCCGTCATCCTCGCCACGCATCAGCGGAAGGTCTTATGACTTCTCAACTCCGATCGGTGGTTGCGGCGGTAGCCCTCGTCTTGGGCCTCGGCCTGCTGCAGACCGCCAGTGCGCAGAACGAGATCGACAACAATTTCAAGTTCAATTCCGGTCAGGACATTCAACCAGCGTTCGAGGGCTGGTCTCGAAATCCGGATGGCAGCTTCAACATGCACTTTGGTTACCTCAATCGCAACTGGGTGCAGGAGCTCTCGATTCCCGTCGGCCCGAACAACAACATCGAGCCCGGCGGTCCCGATCGTGGACAGCCGACCTTCTTCTACACGCGGACCCAGCGCAACCTGTTCACCGTCGTGGTCCCGAAAGACTGGGGCAAGAAGGAATTGATCTGGACGATCGTGGCCAACGGCAAGAAGCAGCAGGCTTACGGGTGGCTGCAGCCGGAGTGGGAGATCGATCCCGCCGGCGGCGCGGCAACCGGTGGTCAAACCAGACCAGAGTTGGCGAACAACAAGCCACCCTCCTTCGATGTGACCGCTCCAGCCAGCATCGCCGTGGGGCAGACGATGCAGCTCAAGTCGAGTGTGATCGACGACGGCATTCCGAAGCCATCCGCGCAAAGGAAGCCGGCCGTCGGACAGGAGACGCCGCCAGGTCTGGTAGCGAGCAACGACATGCCGACCAACCTGCCGCAGCTCGCGCCGTCCCGCGGTCAGGCGAATAATGCCGCCGGCGCTGAGCGTAACGCGGTTCGGGGACCGTTCGTCACGTGGATGGTCTGGCGCGGACCCGCCAGCGCTACGTTCGAGTCGCGCAATATCCAGGTGAAGGAGAACCAGGCGCCGACGTCGGTGGCGTTCACCGTGCCCGGAGAGTACATCCTTCGCGGCCGCGCCAGCGATCGCATCATGTTCGTCGACAAGGACGTCAAGGTCACGGTCACGGCCAGCGGCCAGCAGTAGCGGTTGCGCAGTCCAGTCTTCTTCATCCTCCTCGCGGCGTCGGCGGCCCTGGGCGTAACCGGGGCCGCCACGCTCGATCCGAAGCCTCCCGAACAGCGAGCAGCCGGACGTCCACTACAGCAGCGCGAGGACGGGTTCGTCTCCTCGAACGCGTGCCAGGCCTGCCATCCGAGCCAGTACGACTCGTGGCACGCCTCGTATCACCGCACGATGACTCAGGTTGCGACACCTGAAACGGCGCTCACGTCCTTTGACGGCCTCACCATCGACAACGTGCACGGACGGCCGATGCGGCTATCAACGCGCGGGCGCGAGCTCTGGGCCGAGTTCGACGATCCGGATTCACCAGAGCCGTCCGAGCGCCGGCCGCGGATCGAGCGCCAGGTCACGCTCATCACCGGATCGCATCATCAACAGGTGTACTGGTACGGCACCGGTCAGCAGCGTCTCATCGGCCAGCTTCCGGGCGCGTACCTCGTGCAGGAGCAGCGCTGGATTCCACGCCGCACCGCCGT
>Ga0111538_10003464_pt1 | contig 22046 bp, 7 predicted proteins | sample SoiMethybrSBSTD1_FD_79669 | JGI IMG/M metagenome (GOLD analysis project Ga0111538, IMG submission 79669) | Bulk soil microbial communities from a Populus tree surrounding site in Tennessee, USA - Soil MetaG P. TD hybrid SBSTD1 (version 2)... | ecosystem: Environmental > Terrestrial > Soil > Tree... | reverse complement strand
TACGCGCAAGTCACGGCGAGTCTCTTCACCACGCTCGGCGTTCAACCCGTGCGCGGTCGTTTTTTTCTTCCCGAAGAAGATAAGCCCGGCGCGACCAAAGTCGTCGTTGTCAGCGAAGGTTTCTGGCAACGTCGTTATGGCCGCGATGAAAAAATCCTGCAGCAGACGCTGACACTCGACAACAAGCCCTACACAATCGTCGGAGTGATGCCAAACAACTTTCGGTTTCCCGGCGAGTTCGATATTTGGCTGCCGATGGCGCTCGACCCGTACAAGGAGGTTCACGGTGACTTCTTCAAGCTCGTGGAAATTGTCGGCCGTCTTAAACCGAACGCAACTCTCGCCGGTACGCAAAGTGAATTAGGTGTCCTTGCGCAACAAGCATCGCAGCAAGGAAAGGAACCTTTACCACTCGCTTCTGTTGAAGTGACGCCACTGCACCAACAACTCGTTGCCGGCGTTCGCTCGACAGTGCTTGTCTTATGGGGTGCAGTTGGACTGGTGATGTTGCTGGCCTGCGTGAACGTCGCGAGCCTGATGGTCTCGCGCACCTTCGCGCGCCAACGTGAGATAGCGGTGCGCGCGGCTGTTGGTGCACGGCGCTGGCAACTGATCCGGCAACTACTCACCGAAAGTGTTTTGCTCGGTGTCACTGGCGGCGCCCTGGGGTTGCTGATCGCGGTGTGGGGAACGCGCGCGATCGCGAGTCTCGTACCGAAGGGTTTCGCGACCTCCGTTTACGATCTCAACAACATTCGTCTCGACTGGCGCGTGTTTGCGTTCACCCTCACACTCTCTGTCCTGACCGGTATCGTGTTTGGTTTAGCGCCCGCACTGACGGCTTCCAAACCCGATCTGATCCGGGCACTGCGCAACAGCCGCTCGCAGGGACTGATGAGTTTTGGACTGCGGAGTTTTCGTGGCTGGCTGGTTGTTTCCGAGCTCGCACTCGCAGTCGTTTTACTGCTCGCCGCGGGTTTGCTGGTGCGCAGCTTCAACAAACTTCTCGCAATCGATCTCGGCTTCAATCGTGAAAACGTACTCACCACGCGCATTAGCCTGCCTCGCTCAGTCTACCGCGAAGGGGCGCAGACTCAGGCGTTCTACGACAACCTGTTACAGCGTGTGAAGTCTTTGCCGGGCGTGCAGTCGGCCGGAATGATTAACCACACACCGCTTTCCGGCTTTGGAATCATCGCCTTCATGGGTATCGAAGGCCATCCGCAGTTGGACCGTGAGAAAGATCCGCCCATCGGTATCGGCTCCGTGTCGTCTGACTATTTTCAAACGATGGGTATACCGCTGTTGAGTGGTCGTACCTACGACGCGCGCGATGGTGAAGACGGACAGAAGGTCGCAATCGTCAATCAGGTTTTTGCGAATCGCTTCTTTGCCGGTAGCACCCCGCTTGGCAAGCGAGTCGGTTTTGGTTGTGAAGAAAAGGAAGGGCTTTGCCGAACGATTGTTGGAGTGGTGGGGAACATTCGGCAGGAGAGTATTACGGATGAAGTCACGCCGGAGATTTACCTGCCGTTTGCGCAAATGCGCATGAACGGAATGACGCTGATGCTTCGGACCTCTTCCGATTCGCTTAGTCTCGCTCGAGCTGTCCGCAGCGAAGTGTTGGCGATTGATAAGAATCAGCCGATACACGACGTCAAGACACTCGGTCAGCGGGTCGATGAAGCTGTCGCTGTTTCGCGTTCGCTGATGCTTCTGTTCACTGCGTTTGCACTGCTGGCGCTCGTGCTCGGCGCGGTGGGGATTTACGGCATCGTCTCTTACTCGGTAACACAACGAACACACGAGATCGGTATTCGCATGGCGCTGGGTGCACGCGCCGGGAATGTATTGAGTTTGATCATGAAGAACGGGTTGGCCCTCGTGTTGACCGGGATCGCGATTGGTGTTGGTGGGGCGCTGTTGTTGACGAGGTTTCTGACGACGCTGCTGTTTGGTGTGACGCCTACAGACGCCCGCACGTTTGTAGTTGTATCGGTGATGTTTTTTGTGGTTGCTGCTGTGGCTTCGTTGATTCCGGCGTTGAGGGCGACGCGCGTGGATCCGCTGATCGCGTTGAGATACGAGTAGAAGTTTTGGGGACAGGATTAACACGATTTTCAGGATTAACAAGATGAGTTCAATCGTCAAAGATATTCGATTCGCGCTGCGCGGATTGATCAAGCATCCGGGGTTTACGGCGATTGCCGTGATCACGTTGGCGCTGGGTATTGGTGGAAGCACGTCGATCTTTACGGTGGTTGATGCCGCGCTGCTGCGTGGACTGCCGTACAAGTCGCCCGACCGGCTCTATCACATTTGGGAGAACACGCCGAAGAAGGAGTTTCCGAAGCGCGAGTTTTCTTATCCCGACTACCAGGATTACCAGCAGAACAATGTCTTTGAAGGCCTCGCGGCTTATACCGGCGGCGGCGCGATTCTCAGTGGTTATGGCGATGCCGAAAATTTGAACTCACCACGAGTCAGTGCGAACTTCTTTTCTGTGCTCGGTGTCGATCCGCTTCTCGGCAGAACTTTCCAAACCGGCGAAGACGTTCAGGGTGGACCAAAGCTCACGATTCTGACTTACGGACTGTGGCAGCGCAGATTCGGCGGCGATCCCGGAATCGTCGGTAAAGCGCTTACGCTGAACGGCGAGAGTTTCACCGTGATTGGTGTATTGCCGGCGAGTTTCCAGTTTGCGCTGCGGCCCGCGGATCTCTTCACGCCGTATCAACCGACGCAGAACCAGTTGACGCGACGCTTCATGCACGGAACCAATCTAATTGGTCGGCTCAAGTCAGATAAGAGTGTCAGCGACGCGCAAGCTGAGTTGAGTTTGATCGCGAGTCGAATCGAACAGCAGTACAACGACTCACATGCAGGAACGACGGCACGAATCGTTCCACTTCAGGAAGAAATAGTCGGATCGGTCCGTCCGATCTTGTTGGTGCTTCTTGCAGCGGTTGGATTCGTGCTTCTCATTGCGTGTGCGAACGTCGCCAGTTTGTTGCTGACACGCTCGCTTTCGCGACAAAAAGAGGTCGCGATTCGTTCAGCGCTGGGCGCGAGTCGCTGGCGAGTGGTCCGGCAACTGCTTACCGAATCGATGTTGTTGTCCATCGTGGGTGGCGCCGCCGGTTTGGTGCTTGCTTACTGGGGCGTGCCTGCGTTAGTGGCGGTGTTGCCGCAAAGCCAGTTGAATGCAATGCCGTTTCTCAGCGCGTTGCATCTCAATGCCGGCATCCTGACTTTTTCATTCGCCCTCTCATTGCTGACCGGATTGATATTCGGCCTCGCACCGGCGCTGCAGTCTTCGAAACTCGATCTGAATGAAGCACTCAAAGAAGGCGGCCGCCAGACGTCTATCGGCGCCGGTCATCGTTTGCGCAGTGCCATGGTTGTGACCGAACTCGCGCTCGCGGTCGTGTTGCTGGTCGGCGCGGGATTGATGATGAAGAGTCTGTTTCGACTGTTAAAAACAAACGTAGGCTTCAAAACGGAAAACGTTCTAACTGCGTTTGTGATCCTGCCACCATCGAAATACAACGATACGAAGAAGCAGATCAACTTCAACGATCAACTGCGCGAACGCGTGCAATCGTTGCCGAGTGTCAGTGGCGCAGGCACCGTCAATATCCTGCCGGTTAATGGCGGCAACACGACGCGCTTTTTCGTCGATGGCGATCCGATTCCCGCGCCGGGCGAAGAGATTGAAGCCAACATCCGCACAGTTAGTGATGATTACTTCACAGCGCTTGGAGTTCCGGTGCTCGCCGGGCGCGCGTTTGACGCGCGCGACACCGAGAACGGGCAGTCAGTGGTCATCATCGGCAAGACAATCGCCGATCGTGTGTTTGCCGGTCGCAATCCAATCGGAAGGAAGTTGCGCTATTCGTCGATTCAAGCCGACGGCGATATTGTTGTTGGTGTAGTCGGCGACGTGAAGATCACCGGGCTCGATGAAGCTGTTAGACCGGTGCTCTACTATCCGTTCCGCCAGAGCTCCTCGACATTCCAAAACCTCGTCGCACGTACTGACAGCGATCCGAACGTACTCGCCGGTGCGATTCGTAACGAAATACGCAATCTCGAGCCCGACGCGGCAATTCTCAATGTCCGCACGATGGACGACATGATCGCGCAAACACCTGCATCGTTCATGCGACGTTTTCCGGCGTTGCTGATCAGTATCTTCGCGGGCGTTGCGTTGTTGCTCGCATCGATCGGGATTTACGGCGTCGTGTCGTATTCCGTGAGCCAGCAGACGCATTACATCGGCGTCCGCATGGCGCTCGGTGCCAGCCCGGCTGACATTCTGAAGATGGTTTTGAAGCAGGGATTGCTGTTGGCGCTGTTGGGTGTGGGAATCGGTGTGCTGGCAGCGCTCGGTCTGATGCGACTGTTGAGCACGCTGCTTTATCAGGTGAGCACGAGCGATGTCACGACGTTTGCGACGGTGACGGGCACGTTGTTAGTCGTGGCGCTGCTGGCTTGTTATCTGCCGGCGCGACGCGCGACGAAAGTCGATCCGCTCGTAGCACTGAGGTATGAGTAAGGGCGCCTCCCTGGAGTGCGGCGGCCTGACGCCGCTTTGGTCTCGTTGGCGCTTGATCGGAACAAAGCGGCGTCAGGCCGCCGCACTCCAAGGAGGCTCCCAATTGGGGATAGTGTGATGGAATCCGCGTTAAGAGACTTACGATTTGCTTTACGAGGGCTGGCGAAGAAGCCGGCGTTCACTGTGATTGCTGTGCTCACGCTCGCGCTGGGTATTGGGGCGAACACGGCGATCTTCAGCGTGGTTAATGCTGTGTTGTTGCGGCCGTTGCCGATCAAAGAACCAGATCGAGTGATGACGTTCTGGCTATCCGCGCCGTCAAGGGGCTTGCAACACATGGATCTCAACGATCCGATATTTGCTTACTACCGCAATCGCACGCGCACGTTTGCGAGTGTCGGCGCTTTCGAAACCGGCGAGTTTGCTCTTACGGGCGGCGCCGAGCCGGAATCCGTCCCGGGCGCTACCGTCACTGCTGATTACTTCAGCGTGCTCGGTCGTGAACCGTTGCACGGCCGCACTTTTACCGCACAGGAAGACACACCTGGTAACAACCACGTGGTGCTGCTCAGTTATGGTCTGTGGCAACGCCGTTTCGGTGGCGATACAAATATCATTGGGCGCTCGATCAATGTCGAAAACGAGCCGGCGACGGTTGTTGGCATCATGCCGGCGGATTTCGATTTTCCGGATCCGGCTGAACGTGCGAGCAGTTCCGGTCACGTGCAGCTCTGGGTGCCAAAGGGGCTCGACCCGCAGGAATTATATTCCTACAACTTGACAGGCGTTGGCCGGTTGAAAGCAGGAGTGAGTGCGGACGATGCAAAGAAAGAGATTGACTCTTTGTATCAGGCGTACGCGGCAGAGACCGGTGCAAGACTCGGCGTTGCGCCCGAATCAAGCGTTACCACTGTCCTGGTGCCATGGCAACAAAACATCGTCGGCGAAGTGCGACGACCGTTGCTCGTGTTGCTCGGAAGCATTGCTCTCGTCCTGCTGATCGCCTGCGCCAATCTCACGAATCTCATGCTGGCACGTGCTGCGGCACGCACGCGAGAGCTCGCAGTGCGACAATGTCTCGGCGCGAGTGCGATGCGAATCGCACGGCAATCACTCACCGAGAGTCTGGTGCTCTCGTTCCTTGGAACACTTGTCGGAATCCTGCTTGCAATTTGGATCGTTACCGCTCTCAAGAGCCTGGTGTCCTCGCAGATACCGCATGTGGAAACTGCGCGAATCGATGCAACTGTTTTGCTTTTCACCGTGGCAATCATGTTGCTCACGGTTGTGTTGTGTGGTTTAGCGCCGGCACTGCACTCCGCCCGCACTAATTTGCAGGACGCGATAAGGTCAGGTTCACGCGGATCGACATCAGGCTCAAACAAACGTCTCAACAACGTCTTCGTTGTTTCGCAGCTCGCGCTGTCGCTCGTGTTACTGATTGGCGCGGCGTTGTTCCTGCAGAGTTTCAGAAATCTCTTGTCTGTAAATCCGGGTTTCCGCGCCGAGAACGTTTTGATGGCGCAAGTCTCATTGCCGGAACAGAAGTACAAAGACAATGCGCAGACCGAGAGTTTCTATAACCAGTTGCGCCAGAACGTCGGCAGTTTACCGGGTGTACAGGCGATCGAGTTGTGCCAGGTGGTGCCGTTCAGCGGTGGCGGCGGAGGTGCGCCATTCACAGTTGAAGGTTTCGAGCACGAGCAATCAAAAGTCGCATGGTTGCGAGGTTCGACGCCCGGTTATTTCAACGCCATGGGAATGCCGATTCTGAAAGGCCGCGGCTTTGAATCAACCGACACCTCATCGTCTCTGCCAATCGCAATCGTCGACGAAAGCCTGGCTCGGAGGTACTCACCGCAAGGCGATCTGGTTGGAAAACGCCTTCGCATCGGCGATGGTCCATGGCTGACGATCGTTGGTGTTGTTCCAAACGTCAAGAATCGCAAACTCGATGAGGCTGCATGGCCTTATGTCTATCGTCCTTACAGTCAGTGGGTGCGACGGGAAACGATGCTCGTCGTGCGGTCGGATCTGGATCCGGCCACGATCGCCGGCAACATCCGCCAGGAAGTCGCGAAGCTCGATCCGGAACTCCCACTTAGCCGAGTCAGCACGATCCGGCAGGCCATGGATCGTTCGCTTGTAACTACCAGGTTAACGAACTGGCTCCTCACCGGATTCGCTGCAACGGCCTTGTTGTTGGCGTTGACGGGAATCTACGGCGTGATGTCGCTCAACGTAGCGAATCGCCGGAGCGAATTTGGAATACGTCTCGCGCTGGGAGCGCAGACGACGAATGTTTTGAGACTCATTCTGGGCCAGGGACTTCGACTGGCTGTCGTCGGCGTCGTGCTCGGTGTAATCGCAGCGATTGCGCTTACACGATTACTTCAAGGGTTGTTGTTTGGGATCAGTGCCGGCGATCCGTTGACGTTTGTCGTAATCGCAATGCTGCTTGTCGGAGTTGCTTTACTTGCGTGTTGGATTCCCGCGCGTCGAGCGACGAAAGTCGATCCGCTCGAAGCGCTTCGGTCCGAGTAGAACTTAGCCACGGATGATACTGATATGAAAACCATCTTCACGGATATTCGCTATGGGCTGCGAGGCCTACTGAATCAGCCCGGATTTACGATTATTGCGGTTTTGACGCTCGCGCTCGGTGTTGGCGCAAACACGGCGTTGTTCAGCGTAGTCGATGCGGTGTTGTTGAAGAAGCTACAGGTGCAGGATCCCGACCGACTGGTGTTGTTCAAATCAAGTTGGGGCAAGAAGTTTTCACCAGGCAGTTACGACGGCAGCAACATGCTCGATCCGGCGACGGGCCTCACCGTCGGCACTTCGTTTCCGATGCAGACACTGACGCGCCTGCGCCAGGAACAGGGAGCGCTTTCTGACATCTTTGCCTTCTCACCCCTGGACGTCAATTTCAACGCCGGCGGTCAGGCAGAGGTCGTCAGCGCCCAGGCGGTTTCCGGCAATTACTACAGTGCGCTCGGCGTGCCGGCTATGATCGGCCGCACGATCACAGAAGCGGACGACAACGCGGGTGCGACTCCAGTCGCAGTGCTAAGTCATCGCTTCTGGGCCAACCGTTTTAATGGGGACCCGTCGGCGGTTGGTAAGCAAGTCAATATTAATAACGTTGCCTTCACGATCGCGGGTGTTACTCCTCCGGGGTTCACGGGGACCTCACAAGTAGGGACTTCGCAAGACGTTTCATTTCCGATCGCATGGGAGCCCCAGATCAATGGCGAACAAAGCAACTTCCAGGGGGCAGGCGTCTGGTGGTTGCGGATAATGGGGCGGCTCAAACCCGGCGCCACACTGGCGCAGGCGGAAGCAAGCCTGGCTGGTCCATTTCAGCAGTCGGTGCTCGAACACCGCGCGCTGCGGAAGACAGACACAGGAGCTGCGCTGCGCACGCTCGATCCCGGGGATTTACCGAAGCTTGGTGCCGAGTCCGGTAGCCAGGGCGAGATGAATACACGCCACTGGTTTGCTCCGGCGCTGCGATTGTTGGCGGGCGTCGTTGGTGTTGTGCTGCTGATCGCGTGCGCGAACGTCGCGAACTTGTTGCTGGTGCGCGCGTCGTCAAGAAGGAAAGAGATTGCTGTGCGACTGGCTGTGGGCGCGAGTCGCGGGCGTCTAGTCAAACAGTTGTTGACTGAAAGTGTTTTGCTCGCGGCGGTGGGTGGCGCGCTCGGAGTTCTCTTTGCGTTCTGGATCAAAGACGGGCTGCTGCTCGTAACTGAGTGGGGCGGGCGCGAGATGAGTGCGCTCACGCCACGCCTGGACCTGCGCGTGCTTGGCTTCACGCTTGGTCTCTCATTTCTCACCGGCATCATCTTCGGCATCCTGCCCGCGCTGCGGGCCACCAATGTGGATTTGACGCCGGCGCTCAAGGATACCGGACGGAGCTCGAGTGGAATTGGCCGCTCGTGGCTGAGCAAGTCCCTCGTTGTGGTCCAGGTGTCGCTGTCGGTGTTGCTCCTGATCGGCGCAGGCCTGCTGATTCGCACGCTCAGGAATTTGCAACACGTTGACATGGGATTCAACGCGAACAACGTGCTGCTCTTCAAGGTGGACCCGAGCCTCCTCGGTTATCGCGACGAGAAGCTCGCCGATCTGTATCAACGATCTTTCAGCCGGCTTGAAGCTGTGCCGGGCGTGCAGTCCGTCACTTTTTCACGCAGTCCCTTGCTCGCTCAGAGCTCATGGACCAGCTCCGCTTATGTACCCGGTGAGATGGGAGCGAATGGTCAGCCACGCGAGAGCAATGTGAAGGTACATTCTGTCCGCGAGAACTTTTTCAGCACGATGGAGATTCCCCTCCTCCTCGGCCGTGGTCTGACTGAACAGGACGAGGCGCGCGCCCCACGCGTTGCCGTCGTCAACCAGGCGTTTGCGAAAGCTCACTTTGGGAATGAAAACCCGATTGGGAGGCGGTTCGGATTCGCCCCGGAAAAACCAAACGACATCGAGATAGTCGGTATCGCGCGCGACGCGAAATACACGAGCCAGCGCGATGAGATCCAGCCGACCGTCTATCAGGCGTGGCGACAAGTGCTGCGCAGGATGACGTTTGCAACCTTCGAAGTGCGCACAGTTGGCGATCCGGCTGTGTCGATCGCGGGCGTACGAGAGGCGATGCGTGAAGTCGATAGCAACCTGCCGCTCAGTGACATCCGCACGCAGGTACAACAAGCAGATGAAACACTCGCGATGGAACGGATGTTTGCGAAGCTGCTGACACTCTTCGGATTGATCGCGCAACAACTCGCGGCCATCGGGCTGTACGGCGTGATGGCTTACGTCGTATCGCAGCGCACGCATGAGATCGGAATTCGGATGGCGCTCGGTGCTGATCGTCGCAACGTGCTGATGATGGTTGTGCGACAGGGAATGGTGCTGACGCTCGTTGGCATCGCGCTCGGGCTCGTCGCCGCATACGTGTTGACGAAGTACCTGGAGAGTTTGACGAGCATGCTGTTCGGTGTTAAGCCGCGCGACCCGTGGACATTTGCGGTGATTGCCGTGGGGTTGGGCCTCGTGGCGCTGGTCGCGTGTTTGATTCCGGCGCGAAGGGCAACCAAAGTGGATCCACTCAGGGCGCTCCGTTACGAGTAAGAGTTAACCGCGGATGAAACAGATCATGGAAACGATTTTCACGAATGTCCGGTATGGCTTTCGGAGTTTGTTGAAGCGGCCGGGGGCGACGTTGATCGCGCTCGTGACACTAGCGCTCGGCATCGGTGTCAACACGGCAATCTTCAGCGCTGTTGATTCCGTCCTGCTGCGACCGCTGCCTTTCAAAGATCCGGAACGACTGGTTTCGATTTGGGAGCAGACGCCATCACTGGGTATAGAGCAAAACCAGGCAGCGCCCGCTAACTTTTTCGATCTTCGCAATCAGAACCAGGTGTTTGAAGCGCTCGGCGCCTATGGACCACTCGATTTCAATCTCACCGGCACTGGAGATCCCGAGCGACTCGACGGCCAACTCGTTTCGGCAAACGTTTTTTCAATTCTGGGAGTCGCACCCGCGCTCGGTCGAACATTCCTTTCCAATGAAGATCAACCGGGCCAGGAGCACGTCGTAGTGCTGAGCGACGCGCTCTGGCAGCGACGGTTCAATCGCGATCCCTCGATTCTTAATCGCAACATCGCGCTTAACGGAGAATCGTTTACGGTCGTAGGCGTCATGCCGCGCGGCTTTTTCTTTCCACGGCGTGAGCCTGAATTGTGGGTGCCGTGGGCCATGGAGCCTGATCAGGCGAGTGGACGCGGCGATCACTATCTGGGAATCGTCGCTCGTTTGAAGCCCGAGGTCGGCCTGGAACGCGCGAATGCTGATCTCGCGGCGATCGGTCAGCGGTTGTCCGCCGAATACCCGCGCACGAATGAAGGGCTCGGTTTCATCGCGCGTTCGTTGCACCGGGATTACGTTGGCGATCTACGTTTGCCGATGCTGATCCTGTTTGGCGCCGTTGGGCTTGTCCTGCTGATTGCGTGTGCGAACGTCGCGAACCTGTTACTGGCCCAGGCAACAACGAGACGCAAAGAGATCGCGATTCGCATCGCCCTCGGCGCGCGACGTTGGACCATCGTGCGACAAATGCTCGTCGAGAGTTTATTACTGGCATGCGGCGGCGGACTGCTGGGAGTGCTCGGTGCCTTCTGGGGCGTTGAGGCCCTGACAAAATTTCTTCCCGAGAGTCTTTCAAAACTACAAGCAGTCAACATCGATGCGCGAGTGTTGTTGTTTACGCTTGGCGTGAGTGTGCTTACTGCAATCGTCTTTGGTGGCGTGCCCGCGTTGCTAGCCTCACGCGCGACGCCGGGGGCGACGTTAAGTGACGTTGCGCGAGATATGGCGGGCGGAACTTCGGGCCGCAATGTTCGACGAGTGCTCGTCGTCTCTGAAGTCGCACTTGCCGTCGTGCTGCTTGTTAGCGCCGGCCTCTTAATTCGCAGTTTCCAGTTACTGCGGCAAGTTGAACCCGGCTTCAATCCCAATAACGCCCTCACGATGAGAATGGTCCTGCCGTTTCCGAAGTATGCGAAGAAGGAAGCGCGAAGTGCTTTTTACGATGAGGTGTTGCGGCAGGTTAAAGAAATCCCCGGAGTTGAAGCCGCGGGAATGATCACGTTTATGCCGCTCTCGTTTAATGGGATGAATTTTAGTTTCTCAGTTGAAGGACGGGCCGCACCGAGTGATATGAACCTGCCATTCGCTCTCTTTCGGGTTGTCAGTCCCGACTATTTTAGCGCGATGGGTATTCCGCTTCTGCGCGGACGATATTTCGAAGCACAGGATTCTCCCGAAACGATGCCGGTTGTTGTGATCGATCGCCGTCTCGCCGAACAGTACTGGCCCAACGAAGATGCTATTGGAAAACGACTCAAAGTTGGACCAGCCGATTCACCAAATGCATGGTTGACGGTTGTGGGTGTCGTCGGCGATGTGCGTCAAACGGGACTGCACGAACAGAAATTAGAATTCTACGTGCCTTACATGCAGGAGCGCCGTTTGTTCATGGCGCCTCGCGATCTGGTCGTGCGGACCAAAGCCGATCCAGCGGTGATTGCGGCTGCGGTACGAAAGGCCGTGTGGTCAGTCGATAAGGACCAGCCGGTCTCGAACGTCCGCACGCTCGATGAGGTCTTCTCCGCTGCGATCTCGCAGGAACGCTTCCAGGCATTGATGCTCGGACTATCAGCGGCGCTGGCGCTTGTGCTCGCGTGCGTTGGGCTGTACGGCGTGATCTCTTACTCCGTTGTGCAACGAACCCACGAGATCGGTGTACGCATGGCGCTGGGCGCACAGCCTGTCGACGTGTTGAGGCTCGTGATTCGGCAAGGAATGTTGCTGACGTTTGTGGGTCTCATTGCGGGTATTGTTGTCGGAACATTTGTGACGCGTGTGTTGACAGACATGTTGTTTGGAGTGACGCCGCGCGATCCGTTGACGTTTGCGGGCGTGCCTGTGTTGCTGCTGGTAGTTGCATTTCTGGCTTGCTACATCCCGGCACGACGCGCCACGCGGATCGATCCGCTCGTGGCGCTTAGATACGAATGAAAGGCCATCCGCAGATTACACAGAAAAATAATCTGGGAAATCTGTGGATGGATTGACGATTATGAGCACACTATTTCAAGACCTCCGCTATGGCGCACGAATCCTCCTGAAGCAACCGGGGTTTACTTTGGTTGCAGTTGTCACGCTCGCGCTTGGTATCGGAGCCAACACCGCGATCTTCAGCCTGGTGAACAGCATTCTGTTGCGACCACTGCCGTTCCGCGAGCCGGATCGCGTCGTGCGACTGATTCAGGCGAGTCCAAAGCTTGGGCTCGACACCTGGGGAGTCTCGCAGGCGAACTTCGCTGCCTATCGCGAACAGAATCATACGCTCGAGTCGATCGCTATCTTCAATAGCACCGCGATTAACCTCACTGGTGACGGCGAGCCGGAACGTCTGCCGATGACGAGTGTTACCGCCGACTTTTTTAAGGTTCTCGGCGTTAATCCCGTGCTCGGTCGCACGTTTGTTGAAGGTGAAGACGCCGAAGGTAAAAACCTCGTTTGTGTGATCAGTCATCGATTCTGGCAGCGCCGTTTCGCCGGGGATCCGAACATCGTGGGCAAGAAGATCAACCTCAATAACATCCCGACACAGGTTGTCGGTGTGATGTCTCCCGATTTCAAGTTTCCACGGCTCGAGATTGATCTCTGGCTCCCGATGCCACTCGATACGAAACGCACGGCGCCTTACTTCTTTCAGGTCATCGGTCGCATGAAGCCGGGAGTTCAGGTCGCTCAAGTGCAGTCAGACACAACCAGCGTCATCCAGAACTTTGGCTGGCAACATCCGAATATCAGCGAACACGCCGGCTTGAATGAAGGCAATGGTCCAAGAACGATCGTTAAGCCGATCAGGGAAGTAGTGCTGGGTAAGACTGAGAAGCCGCTCCTCGTCTTGTTGGCGGCTGTTGCGTTCGTGCTGCTGATCGCCTGCGCGAACGTTGCGAATCTTCTGCTTGCGCGCGCGACTTCACGAACGCGGGAGATCGCTGTGCGGGTGTCGCTCGGAGCTTCACCACGAAGAGTGGCGCGCCAACTGTTAACTGAAAGTGTTTTGCTTTCTTTTGTCGGCGCCGTGTTTGGCGTTGGTCTGGCGGCGTTCGGGATTCGCATGCTCGACAAGTTGCCGATCAGCGGCATCGTGCGGATGGAAGAAGTGAACCTGAGCTGGACCGTGCTGGCTTTCACCGCGGCACTCACTGTCTTCACCGGATTGCTATTCGGCTTCATGCCCGCACTGCGCGCCTATGCCATGGGTATCGCATCGGGAATGCGCGAAGGGGCGCGCGGCACGGTGGCGCACAGGCGACTCAACAGCGCACTCGTGGCAGTGCAGTTTGCACTCTCGCTCGTTCTTCTAATCGGCGCCGGTTTGTTGCTGAAGAGTTTTCAACGACTGGAATCAGTTGATCTCGGATTCAACGCTGAGAACACGCTCACGATGGTCGCCACTCTGCCGCGTACGAAGTACGACAGCGAAGAAAAGGCGCTGAACTTTTACAACGACGCACTCGAGCGATTGCGTAACTCGCCGGGTATTCGCGAAGTCGGTCTCATAACCAATTTGCCTTTCGCCGACGGCGGAGAAGTTGATGGATTTATTGTCGAAGGACAGGAGCCACGGCAGGGCGCAAATGTCGAGCAAACCGAACAGGCTGAACTGCAAAGCGTGACCCCGGGAACATTCCAGGCTTTGGGAATTCCGCTTTTACAGGGCCGCGATTTTCAGAGTTCCGATCACGCTAAATCAACTCCCGTCGCGATTATCGATGAGACGTTATCGCGTCGTTACTGGCCTGCTAATGATGCAGTTGGAAAACGTATTGAGACCACCGGCAATCAGGTTTGGTTGACGATTGTCGGTGTCGTCGGTGGCATCAGGCACAACAGCCTCTCCGAAGAGAAAGAGCCGCATATCTACTTTCCACTCAACCAGGCTCCGGACCCGCGAGCTTCGTTTGTGGCGCGAACCGATGGTCCACCAAACGCGGCCACGGGCACGTTCAGAGCGGCGATCAGGCAGGTCGATCCCGATATGCCGTTGTACCTCGTGCGCTCGATGACGGAGATCATTTCACAAACACTCAGCACGCAGCGCTTGACCAACATACTGCTCACGGCGTTCGCGATCATTGCGTTGCTGCTCGCGGCGGTCGGCATCTACAGCACGATGTCGGTTTATGTTGGCAGTCGCACAAAAGAGTTTGGGATCCGGCTCGCATTGGGCGCGCAACCGAGTGTGTTGCGGCGAGCGGTGATACGTCAGGGACTGCTATTGACTGCGGCTGGTGTGGTGGTGGGGGTTGCGGGAGCACTCGCGTTAACACGGACTATCAAAAGTCTTTTGTTTGAAGTGAGTACGACGGATCCGTTGGTATTTACTGCGATCCCGGTGTTGCTGGTCGTGGTTTCGCTGTTTGCGTGTTACACGCCCGCACGACGGGCGACGAAGGTGGATCCACTGGTCGCGCTCAGGGACGAATAATTTGGAGTGCGGCGGCCTGGCGCCGCTTTGGCCTCGATCACGCATTTTCGATAACAAAGCGGCGCCAGGCCGCCGCACTCCAAGATGGGGCTATTATGTTAGGGACGCTTAAACAGAATATCGCATTTGCCCTGAGGACGCTTTTTAAGAACAAAGGCTTCACGATCACCGCCGTGCTGACACTCGCGCTCGGTATCGGTGCGACGACGGCGATCTTCAGTGTCGTGTATGCGGTGTTTGAGCCGATGCCGTATCCAAAGCCGGATCAACTCGTGATCGTGTGGTCGTGGGCGCGCGGCTCGCGCAACTCCGTGTCGTCCGGCGATTTTGTCGAGTGGCAACGACGCAGCACTTCGTTCCAGGGCATCGGTGCGTGGTCCGGCGCCAGCTTCAATGTCGCTACAAACGATCGGCCGCAGGAGGTGGACGCTTCACGTCGCACGCCCGGATTCTTCACGCTTGAGGGTTTGCCATTTTTGTTGGGACGTGACTTTCGTCCGGAAGAAGCTGAACCCGGCAGGGATCACGTCGTAATTCTCAGCCATCGTTTGTGGAGCAGTCACTTCAACTCGAATCGCGATCTCATCGACAAAGAGATTCGCATGAATAGCGAGCCGTACACGGTTGTGGGCGTGCTACCGCCGGGGATTTACGATCGTTTCAACTCGCAGTTGTGGGTCCCGCTTTCGTTCAGGCCTGAACAGATCTCGCACGACTCCAACAATGTGCTCGTGATGGCGCGTTTGAAAGACGATGTCCCGATCGCTCAGGCGCAAGCTGAGATGGAGGGAATTGCCGGACAACTGCAAAACGAGTTTCCCAGAACAAATGCGAATCGTGGTGTGAGCGTGCAGCCGTTGCACCTCAACTTCGTTACCGACTCAACGCGCCGCAATCTCTGGTTGTTGCTCGGCGCGGTTGGTCTTCTGCTGTTGATTGGCTGCGTCAACGTCGCAAATCTGCTTTTTGCTCGCGGCACTTCGCGGCAGCGTGAAATTGCGTTGCGCGCCGCGCTCGGAGCTTCAAGAGCACGACTGTTCTCACAGTTTCTGACTGAGAGTCTGGTTCTTGCGGTGCTGGGCGGAGCCCTGGGAATTTTTCTCGCGGTAGCGATCACCGACGCGATCACCGCGGTGATGCCTCCGGTCGGCACGATGATTCCGTCAGAGGCGGAAATCAGAATCAGCGTTCCGGTGTTGCTGTTCACGATCGCAATCACTTCGCTCGCGGGACTCTTATTCGGTGCTGCTCCGGCGTGGCAGGCATCGCGGCTCGATCTCAACGAAGTTTTGAAACTCGGTGGACGCATCAGTTCCGGCGGTGCGCGCCGCAATGCATTGCGCGTGCTTGTAGTGGCAGAGTTCGCACTCGCGTTGACACTCCTCGCAAGCGGCGGCCTCGCACTGCGCGGATTCTGGAACCTGACGCGAATCGACCTCGGCATCCAGACGGACAATGCGCTTGCATTTCGTTTGCCTGTTCCTGCGCAACGTCTCAACGGCCCGGATCAAATCAGATCTTATTACGGCCAGATGCTCGAAAGAATCAAGGCTGTGCCCGGTGTGAAAGACGCGGCTGCGATGACCGGATTGCCCGGACGCTGGACGATGCTGGGCACGCGTTTCACGCTCCCGGGCCAACCTCCGCCGAATCCCACCGAACGTCGCGGCTCGAGTTTTCTCATGGTGACACCGGAGTATTTCGATGCGCTCGGAATTCGTGTGACCAGCGGTCGTCGTCTCAGCGAACAGGATACGGAAACGAGTATGCGCGTGGCGATGGTCAACGAATTCTTCGCGTCGCGCTATTTGCCGGGCATTGATCCGGTGGGCCAACGGATCTCGATCGAGGAATTCGTAGCAGGCGCGCCTAGAGGAAAACCGATCGAATGGCAGATTGTGGGCGTGTATCACAATGTGCGGCCGGCGGGATTTCGTGAAGACAATCCACAAATAACTGTGCCTTTCGCACAGAGTCCGTGGCCACAGAGTTGGATCGTGGTGAAGACGGTTAGCGATCCAAAAGCGGCGATCAAGGGGATCACTGCGGCAGTTAGTTCAGTCGATCCGGATTTGCCGTTGGCGGGTTTGCAAACGGTTGATGAGATCGTGAGCGGGTCGTTGGCGATCGATCGTTTCAGCGTCGTGTTGTTTGCGAGCTTTGGTGCGCTCGGGCTGTTGCTTGCCGCGGTGGGTATCTACGGCGTGATGGCGTTCGCGGTAGCACAGCGAACGCATGAGTTTGGTGTGCGCATGGCGCTCGGCGCACAGCGTTCGCGAGTGATCAATATGGTGCTGAAAGAAGGAGCGCTTCTCGCGATGTGCGGGTCGGCTCTCGGGTTGGGTGGAGCGTATCTCGTCGGCCGTGCGATGCAGTCGACGTTGTTTGGTGTCGATGCGTTGGATGTGCGCGCGTTTGGCGCGGTGTCGGTCTTATTGTTGCTTGCGGCGCTGTTCGCGTGTTTGTTTCCAGCGTGGCGAGCAAGCCATGTCGAGCCACTGGTCGCCCTGCGCTACGAGTAAATTGAAACGCGGATTAGACGGATAAAAACACGGATTTAAGCATGCACACTCTTCTACAAGATCTTCGCTACGGTCTCCGGATGATGCTCAAGCAAAAGGGTGTCACCGCGGTGGCCCTGCTTTCACTCGCGTTGGGCATTGGCGCAAATACAGCGCTGTTCAGCATCGTCGATGCGATGCTGTTGAAAATGTTGCCGGTGAAAGAACCGGACGCCCTGGTCCTTTTCAAATCGATGGCGCCGAAGGAATTCGGTGTCGGTAGCTACAACGGAAGTTCCAGCGACGATCCGGCGACGGGCCAGCGCGTGATGACGTCGTTCCCCTATCAGAGTTATCAACGCCTGCGCGAGCAGCAGGGACCGATGTCAGACATTTTTGCGTTTGGGAACGTCGGGTTGAATGTCAGTGCCGATGGACAGGCAGACGTCGCCCGTGGCCAGGCGGTTTCGGGAAATTATTACTCTGCACTCGGAGTGCAACCGGCGCTCGGTCGTCTGCTCACGGATGAAGACGACAAAGCGGGTGTCGCTCCCGTTGCCGTTTTGAGTCATCGTTACTGGCAGAAACGCTTCAGCGGCGATCCATCCATCGTTGGGAAACAGATTAACCTCAACAATCTCGCCTTCACTGTGGTTGGTGTTTCGGCTAGAGGTTTCGACGGCACTGCGGGCGTCGGCACGAGCATGGAAGTATCGATACCGCTCGCGGTGGAGCCGCAACTGTACGCCGACAAGAATCGGTCGTACCTCGGCAGCAACGTGTGGTGGTTGCGCATCATGGGCCGCTTGAATCCCGGTGTCACGAGGGCACAAGCCCAGGCTCAGTTGGAAAATGCTTTTCACCAATCCGTGGTCGAGCATCGTGCTGCACGGCAAGCCGCCGCCGGGAAGCAAGCGGGCGCCAATAGGATCAGCGATCTCGATCCAAAACAGTATCCGCGACTCTTCGCGGATCCGGGCGGGCAGGGCGAGATGTACCGGCGCGAGTATTACAAGCCATCGCTCTATTTATTGCTCGGCGTTGTTGGCCTAGTGCTTCTGATCGCGTGCGCAAACGTGGCGAACCTTTTGTTGTCCCGCGCAGCCGGCCGGCAGAAAGAGATTGGTTTGCGATTGGCGCTGGGTGCGAGTCGCCGGCGACTGATGCGGCAACTGCTCACCGAGAGCGTCCTCCTTGCACTGTTGGGCGGTCTCCTCGGAACCGTCTTCGCTATCTGGATCAAAGACGGAATACTGGCAGTGAGTCTTTGGGGCGGGCGCGGGATGACACTCGAACCACGACTCGATTTGCGCGTGCTCGGGTTCACGTTCGGACTCTCTCTACTCACCGGAATTATTTTCGGAGTTGCGCCGGCCTGGCGCAGTACTCGCGTCGACCTGACTCCGACACTTAAAGACAGCGGGCGTGGTTCGAGCGCGGTCCATCGTTCACTGTTGAGCCGCGGGCTGGTTGTGGTCCAGGTAGCTTTGTCGCTGGTGCTGCTGATTGGTGCGGGACTGTTCGTGCGCACGTTGCTGAATCTGCAACGAGTCGATCCGGGCTTCAACACGCAGAACCTTTTGTTGTTTGAAGTACAACCCGGGTTGATCGGTTACAAAGACGAGAAGCTTCGCCAGGTGTATCAACAGATAAGCGAACGTCTCGAAGCTGTTCCGGGGGTGCAGGCGGTTACGTTCTCGCGCGTTCCGTTGCTGTCGCAGAGTTCGAGCTCGAGCGGCGTCTTTTTGCGTGAAGCTTTGTCAGCCACGCCGGATTCCGAAGGACGAATTCCAACCAGCGGCGAAAGCTACCGCCACACAGTGCGTGAGAATTTCCTCGAAGTGATGGGGATTCCGTTGCTTTACGGGCGCTCTTTCCGTCCGGAAGACAACGCGACTTCTCCCAAAGTCGTGGTCGTCAATCAAACTTTCGCGAACAAGTTCTTCCCCAATCAGAACGCGATTGGAAAGCGTTTCACGTACAACTATCTCAAGCCCGACGAGCTCGAGATCATCGGCGTCGTGCGCGACGCAAAGTATGCGCGCCAGCGTGATGAAGTGCCGCCGACTGCATACGGGTCGTACCGCCAAGAACCTCCGCTGAACAACGCAGTTTTCGAAATGCGCACTTCCGGCGATCCATCCGCGACAGTCGCCAGCGTGCGTAGTGTTGTGCGCGACATCGACGCGAACCTGCCGGTACAGAATGTCATGACGCAGGTTGAGCAGGCTGACGAAACGCTTCGCATGGAGCGTTTGTTCGCGAAGCTGCTGACTTTGTTTGCTCTGCTGGCCCAACAACTCGCGGCGATCGGGTTGTTTGGCGTGCTCGCTTATACCGTCGCGCAGCGCACGCACGAGATTGGCATTCGCATGGCTCTTGGGGCGAATCGATCGAACGTGCTCACGATGATCGTGCGGCAGGGAATGACGCTGGTACTTCTCGGTGTGATCCTGGGACTTGCCGGCGCTTATGTGCTCACGAAGTATCTCGAGAGATGGATCAGTCTTTCGAAGATGTTGTTTGGAGTGAAGGTTTCAGATCCATTGACGTACGCCGTGATTGCGTTGCTGCTGACTGTGGTGGCGTTGATTGCCTGCTACATCCCGGCGCGACGCGCGACGAAAGTCGATCCACTGGTGGCGCTGAGATACGAATAGAAACCCATCCACAGATTACACAGAAGAATGATCTGTGAAATCTGTGGATGGGATCGGAAGTTTGAATGATTCAAGACCTGATCTACGCGCTGCGGTGGTTGCGCAAGAATCCCGGGTTCACGGTGCTGGCTGTGTTGATGCTGGCAGTCGGCATTGGTGTGAACACAGCGATGTTCAGCGTGATCAATGCGGTGTTGCTGCGCCCGCTGCCGTATCCGGAAGCCGATCGCATCGTTTGGATGAATGAGTCAGGATCGGAGATCGCGAATCGTGAGGTGTCTTATCCAAACTTCGTCGATTGGCGCGCGCGCAATCAGGTGTTCGAAACGATGTCGACGTTTCGTGGCTGGGGCGTGAACCTGACCGGCGCCGGCGAAGCCGAAAGTCTCGACGCGCGGATCGTCAGTGCCGACTACTTTAAAGTCATGCGCGCGACGCCGTTCATCGGTCGCGATTTCACTGCGGAAGACGATAAAGTCGGTGCGGCTCGGGTTGTCATCGTCAGCTATGCGTTTTGGCAGCAACGCTTCGGTGGCGATCCAGGCATCATCGGCAAAGAGATCCTCCTCGACGACAAGCCATACAAAATTATCGGTGTGATACCGCAAAGCTTCGTGCATCAGGGGCCACCGCCGCTGTGGGGATTGATCGGTCCCCAAGGCTGGAAAGAACGCGATATCCGAGTTGCTGGAAATGTAATCGCGCGTTTGAAGCCGGGAGTGACGATCGAACAGGCACGTGCTGAGATGAACCGGATCGCGCAGCAGTTGTTACAGGAGCATCCAGTCGCGAATGCGGGAGCGAACGTCGTTAACGTCGTTTCATTGCAAGACAGCATTACCGGCAGAGTGAATCTTGGATTGAAGATCCTGTTCGGCGCAGTCGGGCTGGTTTTGTTAATCGCGTGTGCGAATGTTGCGAATCTTCTCCTGGCTCGTGGTGCTGCGCGGCGGAAAGAGTTTGCCGTACGAGCTGCTTTGGGCGCTTCGCGCTTCAGAATTATCCGCCAGATGCTGGTCGAGAGCTTTCTGCTGGCACTTGCCGGTGGGGTGCTCGGACTGATCTTTACGTCCTGGACCATGAAGTTGCTCACGCTCGTGGCTCATGAAACCGTACCGCGCATGGGCAGCATTCGTTTGGACGGCAAGATACTCTTCTTCAATGTTGCGATCTCACTGCTCACGGGAATTGTCTTCGGCGTCATTCCTGCGCTTCGTTCTTCTAAAACTGATCTACAGGAAACACTCAAAGGCAGCAGCGCCACCGTCAAAGACGCGCACGGCAAGCGACTGCGCAGCACGTTGGTTGTCGCTGAAGTTGCGCTCTCAGTGGCGTTACTGGTTGGCGCGGGATTACTTGTGAAAAGTTTGTTGCTACTGCTGAAGTCTGATAACGGTTTCGATTCCAACGGCGTCCTAACAATGGAGTTGAGGACTTCACGTTATGCCGGCAATCGTCCTGAACTTAATCGACTGATGCAGCAAATCCTTGGGTCAGTGCAGGCGCAGCCGGGTGTCGAGACAGCGACGCTGGCTGCCGCTCTTCCGGGGTTGAACAACGACTGGCAAACAGACATCGGGGTCGAAGGCTACCGCCGGCTCAAGCGAGGCGAGCTCCTCAACGTCGACCAATCGGTAGTGAGCTCTACTTACTTTCAAACGATGAAGATCCCGATTCGAAGGGGCCGCGCATTCACCAGAGACGAAGACGAGCTTGGTAAACCCGTGGCCCTGGTTGACGAGAACCTCGCGCGCCGTTTCTGGCCGAACGGAGACGCAGTTGGCAAACGCATTGCGTACGACGGTTCTGGATGGCAGGAAGTGATTGGAGTCGTCCCTGAAGTGCGCACGTATGGCTCCGAACTTAAACCATTGATCAAAATTTACACGCCGATCGGGCGCGCGCCTCAAGACAATCCGATGCTTTTGATTCGAGGGTCGACGAATGATGCGAAGGCGTTGACGGAGACAGTCAAACGCGCCGTGCATGCAGTTAATAAGAATGTGCCAATCACCGAGATTGCGACCTTCGAAGACATTCTGGCGCGCGAGAGTTCAACGCAGCGCTTTAATGCGATCCTGTTTTCAATCTTTGCAGCGCTTGCGCTCGCACTCGCGGTGACGGGCGTGTATGGGGTGCTCTCTTACTCGGTTTCACAACGCACACACGAAGTGGGAATTCGCATGGCCCTCGGAGCCGGACGTCGCGACCTGCTGCGGTTGTTTATGGGGCAGGGAATGAGGCTCGTTCTGTTGGG
>Ga0111538_10003463_pt1 | contig 22049 bp, 20 predicted proteins | sample SoiMethybrSBSTD1_FD_79669 | JGI IMG/M metagenome (GOLD analysis project Ga0111538, IMG submission 79669) | Bulk soil microbial communities from a Populus tree surrounding site in Tennessee, USA - Soil MetaG P. TD hybrid SBSTD1 (version 2)... | ecosystem: Environmental > Terrestrial > Soil >... | reverse complement strand
TGCCGAAATGGCACGAATCCTGAGCGCAGTCGTGGAATCACAGCCGCTTGAGGATGGTTCCTGATTTGCAGGAGATAGAAGTGGGAAGGACAATATGAGCACACTAACCAGCAGACTCATTGGTAGCGCACAACTTAGCGCTCAGAGTTATGAAGAAGTCGAAACAGACCCGAGCGCCTCTGTTCAAGCCGTGTTTGTCGTCCTGCTATCCAGCATGGCGGCGGCTCTCGGTGCGGGAGTGCGCGATTTGGGCAGCGTACTGACTCTCCTGTTTGTCGCGATTGTGAGTTGGATTATCTGGGTTCTTCTTACGTTGGTCATCGGCACGCAATTGCTTCCCGATGAGAATACTCGTGCAGACTTTGGCCAACTCCTGAGAACCACGGGCTTTTCTTCGACCCCAGGAATACTGAGAGTATTCGGCCTTGTTCCGGTTGTGGGTCATCTGATCTTTGCTGCCGCGACACTCTGGATGCTGTTCAGTTTCGTCATTGCAGTCCGTCAGGCATTGGACTACACCAGCACGGCTCGTGCTTTGGCCGTGTGCCTGCTCGGCTGGATCATTCACGGCGTCGTGTTGTTTGGCTTTGTCATGACGGCTGTATAGCAAAAGCTGGCGGCATTCGACACGATGGCGCGAAACATGCACTTGGGAAGCGCCATGAGGGTTCTAATGGGGACCGACGGTTCGGTCCACGCGAGTAGTGCGATGTTGGCGGCGAGCCGTTTTCTGCGACGGCTTGATCTCCAGGTGGATGTGCTGTGTGCGTCAGCGCCGGCAGCGCAATCTATCGGAACGTCTTTACCGGGGCAAATAGTTGACAAGGAACGTTTCACCAGACCAGCGAGACGTGCCTTGGAGGATGCGCGACGCATTCTTTCACTCGCTCATGTGAAGACCCACGGCATTCTAGACATCGGCTCCCCCGCAGACTGTCTTCTTGCATCCGCTCCAAACTACGACCTCACCGTGGTCGGCGCTTATGGCAAACACGAGCGAAAGCAGCCAGGTCTCGGGCCGGTCTCGACCAGACTCATTCAAATCAGTACCGCGAATATCATGGTCGGCCGAGAGCTGATCAATCAGGACAACTTCCGGGTTCTGATTGCCGTAGACAGTTCGGACGCGTCTCTGTCCGCGCTGAACACTCTGGCAGCACTGTTCGAATGCTCCTCGTTCGACATCACTGTCATGCATGTGATCGAGACGTCCTGGACCAGCTTTTATGTTTCGGACGAAGAAGCGGACTCTGAAGAGCTTTCTGAATATGGGCGGCAACTCGAAACGGAGATGAGACGACTCGCGGATGACACGGTAAAGCGGGCCCGCCGGCACCTCGAAGGTCGCGGCATTGCGGCCTCGACGATTATTGAAGAGGGCGATCCCGCCCTCGAGCTGTGTAGCTATGCAGAGGAAGGCGGCTATGACCTCATTGTGTGCGGCGCAACGGGTGCGTCCGACGTCAAACACGCTTTGTTGGGTAGCGTCTCCCTCAAGTTGGCCTGGAACGCTCCCTGTTCCGTACTCATCGTCCGCCGCTTTGTCGAGTGACAGCGATCGCGGCCTGTACGGCTCGGTCATGCAGCAGGCTGTTGGTCGCAACCACGCCACGCACGTTCTTCACGTCTTCGACGTTGTAGCGAAAGGGCTGCCCTGTCGCATCGGTCATGCGTCCCCCCGCAGCGTGAATAATGGCCTCCGGACCACAGGTATCCCAGAGACTCGTACCACGACCTTGAACATAAACTTCCGCGAGCCCTTCGCAAACGAGACCAACTTTGATTCCAATGCTCCCGATCTGAACCGATCGCTGGATTCCGAGGTGGCTGCGAATTGCCTCCGTATTGCTCGAAAGGTGGGAGCGGCTGAGTGCCATCGTCGCTCTCGCAGGATCGGTCTGAGTCGAGACATGCAGTTGTTTTCTCACTCCGTTGTGCGACAGGTACGCGCCATTACCAACGGTGCCGCTATAGAGCTTGTCCTCTGTAGGCTGGTAAACCGCGCCGAGGCGGGCCTCACCGTCTATCGCGAGGCCAATCATCACGACGAATTCTCCGCGCCCGGCAATGAACTCCTTCGTCCCATCCATGGGGTCGACCACCCATACGCGGGGATTGGACAGGCGACGAAGATCATCCTTCTCTTCTTCGCACAAGATTGCATCGCCGGGGAAAAGCGTACGAAGTTCGCTCACAATGAAGCGGCTTGCCTCGATGTCTGCAGCCGTTACCGGGTCGTTCTTTCCCTTCCAGGCAACGGAGGTCCTCTGGCCGTAGTGTTTTAACAAGATGGCGCCGGCTCGAACCGCAAGGTCTTCGGCGCTCTGAAGTTCTGTGTTCATGAGCCCTGTCTGGAACCCCGCGTGCACATCGGTCTGTATGCCCGATTTCTTTGAGAGTTCCGAAATCGAACGTTACCTGAAATCCGTTCTGGGGTCATCCGTGCGGATTCTAAAACAGTCCGTACTTGCAAAGCCCGGAAAGACGGAACTCAAAGGGTACGGTTATGGGACTCCAGTGATGATCGAGTTTGAAGCCCATGGGAAGAATCAGCGGGCCGTTTTGCACACCGTGCGTGCGGGACCCTTCGGCCATGAACACATGTCGGACCGGGCACAGAGCCTGCTCTGGGATCACGCAGCGTTCAACACGCTTCCCCACCATGTTCATTCCCTCGATGTAGGCGCATTCAGGCGGGACGGAAGTGTGGTTTCACTCGGCGATGCAGAAGAATTCTTCACACTCACAGATTATGGGGAAGGCGCCCCATACGCCGCCGATCTCGAACGCATCCGCGATACAAACGAGTTTCTGAGTACCGATTTGCAGCGGGCAGATGCGCTTTGTGATTACCTTGCGCAGATCCATTCCGTCATCAACGACAATGCCGGACTCTACGTGCGGCGAGTTCGCGAACTTGTCGGTCACTCCGAGTGCATCATGGGTCTCATCGACAGCTATCCGAAAGAATCGCGCGCTTTTCGGGAACAACGACTCCTCGGTATCGAAAAGAAATGCATCGACTGGCGGTGGAAACTCAAGGACCGCGCTCACCGTCTGCGGCAAGTTCATGGGGACTTTCATCCCTGGAACATTCTCTTCGATAAAGGAATTGAGTTTTCTCTTCTGGATCGATCGCGCGGAGAGTGGGGCGATCCGGCCGACGACGTCACGTGTCTGACAATGAACTACCTGTTCTTCTCTCTGCAGCGGTTCGGCAGACTGAGCGGTGCGCTGGAAACCCTATTCCTTCGTTTCTGGGACCGTTATCTGGAACAGTCCAGGGACAAAGAGCTTCTTCAGGTCGCAGCACCTTTCCTCGTCTTCCGCGGTTTGGTCATGGCACATCCCGTCTGGTACCCCAATCTCGCCGAGGAGGCACGAGCCACGCTGTTTCGCTTCATGGATGCCGTATTACAAACAGACACTTTCAAACCCGAGAGGATTCATGACTACTGTGGCACACAAGGGTGAAACCTTCGCGCTGTGGATCACCGGTCTGCCGGCTTCGGGCAAGTCTGCCGTCTCCGCCGCGCTGTCTCGTCAACTCGTGGCTCGCGGGATTCAAACCGTGATTCTTGAGTCTGATGTTTTGAGAAAGGAATTCTCTTCCCACCCGACCTATGATCCGCACGATCGTGAGGACTTCTACGGATCCATGGCGTTTATCGGCAAGGTGCTCACGGATCTTGGAATCGCCGTCATATTCGACGCGACGGCAAATAAGCGGGCGTATCGCGAGCGCGCTCGCACAAAGATCCCCAGGTTTCTGGAGATCTACGTAGACGCTCCCCTCGAGGTCTGCATCCAGCGGGACCCCAAGGGCATCTACCGAAGAGCCCTCGAGGGACAATCTCAACACGTACCCGGTCTTCAAACCGAGTATGAACCTCCGCTCCACCCCGACATCGTGATCCACGGAGACCGAGAGAATCCAGACCTCGGCGCCAAACGAGTTATGGAAGTGCTCGAAGCGCGCCAGTTCATCGGGGCAAAGCCTCCTCATTAGAGGATTCCTGCCATTTTGTCAGGCCAACAATTCCGACTCCGTGCTTTCGGGAAAACTTGTCCAACTCGGCGCAAGTTGATATCGGTAAACCACAGTAGCGATAAGAGCACCCATGCGGCATTACGCTTGCAGAAATGCAAATGCAGAAGGGAGGTGGATGCGATGAGAGTCTCCGATCTGCTACGACAAGAGCACCACAACATCCTCCGGACACTAAACGTCCTGGAAAGGATGGCCGATGGAGTCAACCACGCCCAACCCATCGACGCTAAGAATGCCCGAGACATTGTTGCCCTCCTCAAGGGCTTCGCCGACCGGCATCATCAGGGCAAAGAAGAGGCGGTTCTCTTTCCCGCACTGCTCAGGGACCCCCATCAGGAGCACTACAGCGATTTATGTTCTCTGATCTTTGAGCATGACCAGGAACGATCGCTTATCGACGGACTCGAAGAAGCGATCGAAACCAGGAACACCAAGGAGTTTCTTTTTTGCGCAAATCGAATAGTTGAAGCAACGCGCATTCACATCCACGGTGAAGATACCGGTCTGCTCCACCTGACGGATTCGATCTTGTCACCCATGGACGACGAGAGAATCGCTACCGAGCTCCGCGAGTTCGAACACTCATGGCAGGTCGAAGTACTGCCGGGTTTGCTGAGAAGACTGGACGAATTGGAGTTGGCGTACAACCGGGCCGTGCATCCGGAATCTGCCACTGCCTGTTGATATCGCACCGTCCGGTCTCGTCGATCCGGTCGATCAATCCGAAATCTTTCTTTTGACTGAAGTACATCCGGTGGTTATAACGGCGGCTTCTACAATATGGTTGCAGGAAGCTTTCGTCCGTCAAGACGGATTTTGCGCCGGACGTTTCCGTTCGGCATTGTGCTGATGTTTGCCTCATTCGTATGGGGCTCCCCGCAGACTTTTCCAACCCATATTGAGACCGACAAAACCCAGTACCTGTCCGGAGAGACCATCCAGATTGTAGGCAAAGGCTTCAATCCGTTTGAGCGCGTCACCCTCCGGGTTACCCATGGCGACGGAACGACCGAACCCGGTGTGGGGCACGAGAAGTTCTTTGTTCGAGCAAACTTTTCCGGGAACTTCGTGGCAACCTGGTCGATCTCACCTCGTGATGTCGGCGGCCTGAACTTCGTGATTTCAGCAGAAGATTCGCTGGGGGCAAACGATCAAACAGCCTTCAACCGTACCGGCAGTCTTGTTGCAATGCCCCCGGTGGACCTATCGAGCGGGAAGGTGGCCCTTCAAGGCTACGGATTCAATGAAAACGAGTTGATCACTGTTACTGTGTCCGACGGTGACGATCACGCTCCCCAAACGATTGTCAGTGAGAAAGGCGGCCGAGCCAGTTTCACGCTCATCCTTCCCGAGGACAACCCCGCTGCCACAGTATTCACGGTTACTGCAAAGTCGAATCGATCCGGACTCGTGGTGCGGCTTTCCCTGACCAACTATGTGGTCAGCCCCCACAACCCAAATGGCGTTCCCGCACTGGAGAGGGTCCGTCTTCCAAGGAGTCTGAAAGAGATCGGTCGTTTGAGCGGCGATCGTTACGAAGACTTTTTTATTACCTGGAACACGGCGGGCTGGGCACAGGGGGACCAGACGGGGAGTGCCTGCGCCCTGTTTGACGTCGACTCCGACGCAAGACAGCTTATCGACCTCGCAGTCTGCGGGCAGGTAACCGGCAAGCGTTCTACCGCCAACCACTTTGTCCAGTCGCCCACCTCTCCACAGCTCTTTACCTGCGACAATCGCGAAGAGAATCGTTGCGGAAGTCCCACAACGTACGGAAGCGCCTCGCAAGCCCAAACCTATGTGGATTCTGGTGCCTTGCGGGATTTGAGTAGAAATGGCGACTTGACGACCAGCGATGACCGCGCAACGTTGCGCATGCGAATCGATCGAACGTATCTGCCACTTCATGCGACCATGGTTCGCGTGTGCTCGTACGGCGGAGCCAGTTCCAATACGACTCCGATCGATTGCATCTCCGCTGACGGGAACAGGGTCACGGAGTTCCCAGACAGTCCAGTTACGATCGCCGCGGCCGCTCCAGCCCTGACAGGCAGGATCGTTTATCACAGTTACGCGAGCTACAACGATGGGACCAGCCAGCTATTCCTGCTGAACCTCGGCACACGAAGTCTGACAAATCTCAGCAAAAGTTGGACAAGCCTCAAGGATCCGATGAACGCACACTGGTCACCGGACGGCAGTAAGCTCGTCTTCATGGCCAGGCCGAAAAAGAATGGCGGCTATAGCGCGTATTTCGACATTTTCCTGTACACGCTGGGACAGCGCGGAAGTCCAGAGAACCTTACGAAGACGGCGACTCTTCACGATGAAGATCCCAAGTTCTCTCCGGACGGCAGCAGGGTCGTCTACAAAGTGCGTCCATCCACACTAGTGGAGATGGATCTCAGCGGTCTCATCCGGAATACGATCATCTCCAGCGCAGGCCCTGAGCGATCGATGCCCTACTATACGGCGGATGCGTCCGCGGTGTGGTTCAGCAACCTGCCTGCCAGTGAGCCCGGTGCGGCAGCCTCGATTCATCGGATCAATTTGAATGGGTCCAATGACACCGTCATGGTGGATACGCCCGGCGTCATCGACTTTTATCCGATTCGCGATAGCATCGGGCAATTCCTCTATGCCCGAACCGTTAGCCCGACCAATCTTTTTGGCCAGGTCTACCTTTTCGACGGAACGCAGAGCCTCAGTCTTCCCTTCAACACACCGGACGCGGATTATTCAGACGCGTTTCCGCTAGGCACGCAGTACATGATCGTCTCCAGCACTCGAGCCGGGGGCCGTGGCGGCTATGATCTCTATATAACCGACCGAAACACAGGGATACTCTGGCCCGTAAGCACCTACAACACCGGCGTAAACACGTCGCGCGAAGAACTTGGCGCGGCGTACATCCCCAACTGAAAAACTAGGCCAAACCCACCTTCGCGGATGCCGTGATTGCAGTCATGTGAAGCCATTCCTTCGAAGGAGTGGCGAATCTGACAGTGATGCCGGCGCCTCCTCCACCACCACCTCCTCCACCGGCAACTCCACTATCGATAACGCTGAATGCGCCTCCGGCCGCTGTCCGGAACACGGTGCCAATTTCAGCATTCGTGGCGCAGGGCACGGCAGGAGTGGCGGGCGCGACCGTAACATTCACAATGGTTACGCCTACGGGCAATGTGACAAAGAGAGCAACGACGGACTCTACGGGAGCAGCAGTCTGGAATTTCAAGATGAATCCAAAGGCTGCGAAGGGGACCTACTCCGTGACCGCCCAGGCGATACTGGGTTCGCAAACGGTTACCTCAGCTCCGGTGACCTTTGCCGTTCAATAATCTCACAGTGATTCCACACGCCGGCGGGTATTGAGCTACCTGCCGGCGTTTTTCAGCCGCCAATCAACCGCATGAACACTTCCTCCACGCGGTATTCGAAATCATTGAGGAATTGGAAATACTGATTCATGAAGGCCATTTGATCCGTGAGAATGAGCAAACCTATACCCACAACGAGCACACCGCTGACGATCTCCAACGTCCGAAAGTGCCTCTTGAAGCGTGTGTAAAAAGCGAGAAATCGATTGAGCCCGAGACTGGTCAAAAGGAACGGAACACCAAGGCCGGCAGAATAGACGACCAGAAGGAACACACCCTGCAACACCGTATCCTGCTGGCTGGCCAATCCTAGGATTGTCGCCAGGATCGGGCCGATACAGGGCGACCAGCCCAACGCGAAGACCAGACCCAGAAGCATGGCGCCCGCGGCTCCACGAGAGGTTTGGACATTGTGCATCCGCTTGTCCTGATACAGCGCATTGATGCGGAACACGCCGAGCAGATGCAGGCCGAAAACGATGATGATCAAGCCCGCAATCTTCAGCAGGATCGGCATCCTCGTCAGGACAGCTTTGCTTAGAGCTGTAGCCGTTGCGCCAAGCACGATGAACGTGATCGAAAACCCGATAATGAACATGATCGAGCTGATGATCACGGAACGCTTCAGCGAAGCATTCTGCGCCTCGCTCTTGAGCTGATCCAGGGAAACACCGGAAATGATCGACAGGTAGCCCGGCACCAGTGGAAGGACACATGGAGAAAGAAACGACAGGAGTCCGGCAACGAAGGCCATCACAATGGCCGGCACTAAAGAAGCTTCCATGGTCCTCGCAATCTTTCCAATTTCAACGCTCTACAACAACATTTGCCTTTGGCACCGCAAGCCGCAGCATCTTTCCTGCTTCGTCCACGGTTGCCTGCAATGTGACATCCCCGACCTCCAGCTCATACATCCGGCCCGGCTTCGCGCTCACCTTGGCTGAGCCTACCTGCATGTCCTGGGGCACGAAGATCGGAAGGTCTTCCTGGGGTCCTTTAACCCGGTACAGAAGGATCAGGTAATGATGGAAAAAGTTGTTGTCGACAATAGAGCCGCCCTTTGGAAAACGAAAGCTTGTCGACGACGTTTCACCATTCTCGACGACGTTTAAGTCGCTGGATTCTGCCTGCACACGAATGCGAATCGTACCTTTCCCGTGCGAGTATTCGTACGAGATCGGATTCAGATTCTCATCGAGCTCCATCCGGCTGACGAGAGTCTCAGGGTCGCCATTGAGTCGCGTCCGCCCCTCCGCCACAAAACCTTTGTTTTGCGCGCGAATGCTGAACTCTTCCGTTCCTACCGTCTGACCATTTTGACGAATTGTGAATCGCCCACTCTCAGGGACCACTGGAGCCAAAAGCAGCAAAGCGGAGAGAATTGTGGCCGTCATTCCATTGTCACCCTTCGAATAATCTCCTGCGCGATCGTGTCCGGCAACCGATTATCGGTCAGGACATGAATCCGCGCCAGCTTGTAGAACGGCAAACGCGACGCGTAGAGTTGCGCGACTTGTTCCGGGTTCGCCAGCAGCGGGCGACTTCCGTCCGGTATCACCCGTTGATGCACTGAATCCAGCGACGCGTCCAGCCACACAACAGTGCCGGTTTCATCCGCAACCTTGCGATTTTCCGGATCGATGTACGCACCCCCGCCCAGGGCAATAACGCCTTGTTGCTCAGACAACCGTCTCAAGTGAGTACGCTCGAGCTGCCGGAAACGTTGCTCGCCAAATTGGCCGAAAATCTCGGCCACGGGTAAGCCCTCTGCCTTTTCAATTTCAGCATCAAGATCGAAAAATGGGCGCTGCAGCCGAAGCGACAGTTCGCGTCCCACTGTGGTTTTGCCCGCACCCATGAAGCCCACCAGATAAATCCGTTCGACCGCCATGCGATAGTGTCCCGCCTCGACGAGAAACTCGACCATTGTATGCGATCATACCCAGCCATGTCGGAGTATCGCAGATGGACTACATGGGTGAACTGGTCAAAAATCGCCCGGCCTTATGCGGAGGAACTTCTCAGCAACGAAATCTATGTGTACACGTCCGCAGTGGCGATGAACGCGTTATTCTCGTTTACCCCGTTCGTCATCCTTCTGGTATCGCTCTCAAAATATTTCTTTCCGAACTCCGGCATGGATATCCAGATCTACGACACGCTCGAGCAGTATCTTCCATTCACTCATGCGCCTGCTCCTCCGAGAGATGCGAGCGACCTGGATTTCATCATGCGAAACCTCAAGGCCATCACCGGCAGCGTCGGAAAGGTGCAGATCATTTCCACGATGGTTTTGATCTGGTCTGTTGCGAGCGTCTTCATCCCGCTGGAGATGACGCTAAACCGGGCAATCGGCGTTCGCGAGTCACGAGGGTTCTGGCGCAGCCAGTGGCTGGCCGTTCGAATGGTCGCGCTTCTGGCTGGAATTACTTTCATCTTTATTCTAGGCGCCGTACTCACCAGACGAGTGTTCGAATCCGTTATCCCGGATACATGGACCCTCACCGTGTTTGCGTTGAATGTCGTCAACATCAAACTCTGGATGGTTCCTCTGGTGCTCATTACCTCCTGCGTCGTGCTCTACGCCGCGCCGAACAGACGCGTCCCATTCCGGGATGTCTGGCCCGCCGCCGTCCTTACCGGGCTGCTCTGGGAAATTTCGAACTATGCGTTTATCGTGGCCCTGCCTTTCATGGGCTTGTATCCGTTATTCGGCCCCTTCACAATCGCGATTGCGTGGATGTTGTGGGCCTACGTGGGCAGCCTGATTCTCGTCCTTGGCGCAAACCTGATGGCAAAACAGGTCCTGACCAAACACGTTGAAAAGGTGAAGGAGACATTATGGATTTTCAAAACAAAGTCGCCATCGTAACGGGAGGAAGCCGCGGTATCGGACGCGCCATCGTACAGGCCCTGGCTCGCGAAGGAGCAAAAGTCGCGTTCACTTATGCTCAGAACAAAGCTCTTGCCGACGAGGTTGCTAACGGCGACACCGTCCTCGGCTTTCAAACCGATGTCACGGATTTCAATCAGGCTAAGGAGTTTGTAAAGCAGATCAAGGAGAAGTGGGGGGCCGTCGATATGCTTGTCAATAACGCCGGCATCACACGCGACAAACTCGCCGCCATGATGAGTGAGAAGGATTGGGACGATGTTCTCGACACCAACCTGAAGGGCGTCTTCAACGTTACCAAGCCCGTGATCGGGTTAATGATCCGACAGAGACGCGGCACAATTCTCAACATCACCTCCATCAGCGGCATCATCGGAATGCCCGGGCAAATCAATTATTCGTCATCGAAGGCAGGTGTTATCGGTTTTACTAAGGCACTGGCCAAGGAACTCGCGAAAGCTCACATCACCGTAAATGCTCTCGCGCCGGGATTTGTCGAAACCGATATGACGGCCGTGCTGAACGAGGAATACAAGACGAAAGCGCTCGAACAGGTGCCGCTCGGCCGCTTCGCCAAGCCTTCGGAGATGGCGGACGTGGCTCTTTTCCTGATGTCCGACAAGGCCAGCTACATCACCGGGCAAGTGATTCAGGTCGACGGGGGCCTCGCAATCTGAGGTTTACAAGGTCTTACCAAACTCGATCTTCTTCTGTGACTGATACTTCCCTTTCCGGTCCTGATACGAGATCGCGCAAGGTTCATCCGACTGGAAGAACAACACCTGGCAAAGACCTTCATTCGCATACACCCGGACAGTATTAGGTGTTGTATTCGCAATAGATACAGTGACGAAGCCCTCCCATTCAGGCTCGAAGGGGGTGACGTTCACGAGAATACCGGCACGGGCATAAGTCGATTTGCCGACGCACAAAGTCAATACATCGCGCGGAATACGAAGGTATTCGATAGTTCGCCCAAGGGCATATGTATTCCCCGGGATGTCGCAATGATCTCCTTGGTGATCGCGGTAAAACTCTGGAGGAATTGCCTTTGGATCGATAAGCGTTCCTGGAGGCGGCGTGAAGATCTTGAACTCCGTTGCGAGCCGAAGGTCGTACCCGTAAGAAGACAAACCATAGGAAATTCTGCCACTTGCAACCTGGCCCGAAGCAAAGGGTTCGATCATCCCCTTCTCCTCGGCCATACGACGAATCCACGAGTCGGCTTTAATTGACATTGCCTTCTTCCTTTCCTCAGTGTTAAAAAGACTGGTGTTGCAATAAGATAGCGGGACCCGCTGAGATTATCAGGAGGTTTGCTAAGTGATCAAACTGGATCTTGTGAATCAGATCGTCGAGCGCACGGGTGTAAGCAAGACCAAAGCCGAGCAAGCTGTCGATACCATCTTCAACTGCATGAAGGATGCCTTAAAGGCCAACGATCGGATTGAGTTGCGAGGGTTCGGCGTCTTCTCGGTGAAACCGAGAAAGACCGGCATCGGACGCAATCCGCGCACAGGGTCCGAGGTCAACATCCCTCCAGGAAAGGCCGTACGCTTTAAGCCCGGCAAAGACCTGCAATCGCTGTAACCTTTGATCCGCCGGGTGTAAGTGTTTCATGAGTCGTAGTTTCGACCCGGCTGTCGAGTTCCTCGTTCCAGCCCCGCCACGGAAGTTTCCGTGGGTGAATATCGCTCTTTTCGCTGCCACCTGCGTCACCACATGGCTTGTTGGCGTCTACCTTATGGCAGGCTTCAACGGCACCTCAACCTCGGAATTCTTCGGGCCTGGCCCGTGGATCGCCGGTCTTCCCTTCTCGCTCGCCGTCATGTCGATCTTCTTTTCGCACGAGATGGGCCATTACCTCACGGCCAGATATTACGGGCTTGATGTCAGCCTTCCATACTTCATTCCATTTCCCACCATCGCCGGGACCATGGGTGCATTCATCCGGATCCGTTCGCCATTTCAGGATCGCAAGTCACTGCTTGAAGTTGGAGTTGGGGGTCCTATCGCCGGGTTCATCGTCGCGATTGGCGTACTCGTTCTTTCGCTGGGAAGATCCCGAATCGAACCTTTGACCGATTCTGCAATCCGATTTGGTGATCCACTGATTTTCAAGATCGTGCAGCACTGGATGGGACTCACTCCGCCGCCCGGAATGGATTGTTTTCTTCACCCGGTCAGCCTTGCGGCGTGGTTCGGCTTTCTGGCAACGGCGTTGAATCTTCTCCCTGCCGCTCAGTTGGATGGCGGCCACATCATCTATGCTCTATTCGGCCGATATCACCGATGGATTTCCCGAGGGGTTGTCGCGATATTGGTACCGCTGGGAATCTTTTATTGGTGGGGGTGGTTTCTCTGGATTGGATTATTGCTGTTTGTGAGACTTCATCATCCTCCGACTCTCGATGATTCCATCCCGTTGAAGCCCCGTCACATTGTGCTGGGCATCATCGCTTTGCTTCTGCTGATTCTCTGCTTCATGCCAGCACCTGTAATTGTCTGAGTACTGTCATCGCTTCACACTTTGCAGGAACTCGATGAGTTTGCTCGTGATCGGCGTCAGCAGCTTCTGTCGACGATGAATGATGCCGATCGGCCGTACCAACTCGTTCATGTCCAGTGGAATAGCCGCTACCATTCCGTTCTCGATCTCGCGGCTCACACTCGTCCTGGGGAGAATGCTGACACCGGACTGAATGGCAATCGCCTGCTTGATGGTTTCGATGTTGTCGAATTCCATGGCAACTTCCGGTCGAGCCCCACGCTGCCGCAGAGCCCGATCAATCGCCTTGCGGATGGCGAGATTCTTCTCAAAAGCGATGAACTTCTCTCCAACCAGGTCCCTCGCGACGATGACTTTCTTTTTGGCCAGTGGATTCGAGCGATGGCACACGAACACCATAGGTTCATCGTGCCAGGGGATCACCTTCAAAGACCGGTGCGGTATCGGGAACGAGAGAATTCCGATGTCGGCCTCATCGTTGACCACACTGTCCACAACCTCGTTCGGATGGAGGAAAGAGAGCCGGATCTTCGCCTGGGGATAACTTGAATTGAACTGCTGGGTGTAGAAACCCATATCCTGCAGTCCCACCGAATAGATCACGGCGACCCGGACAACGCCTCCAACCAACTCCCGCTGTTGCGTGATTTCGGCCCTTGCCTTCTCAAACTGTTCAATCATCTCCTGGCAGGCCTCGAAAAACTTTCGGCCTTCCGGAGTCACCATGAAAGGACGCTTCGTCCGGTCAATCAACGTTGCACCAAGCTCGATTTCGAGTTGACGTACAGCTTGGCTGGCCGCGGATTGCGAGATATGATGCGCGGCTGCACCCAGAGAAAAACTGCCGGACCGGATCACTTCACAGTAGAGGGATAAGGTCTGAAAATTCATAAACGCAAAACAGCATAAAGATCAGTTTTTCTAATGTAAAGTACGTTTATTTTACGTGCTGACTTATTTAAACACGTGGTTTAAAGTATGGGCTTCCTGAAAGTTCCGTAGAAGCAGGTGGCGTTCGATGTATCCCGGCATTCCTGAAAAACAAGGCCTTTACGATCCCCAATTCGAGCACGACAGCTGTGGCGTCGGCTTCATCGTCGACATGCATGGGCGTAAGTCCCACACAATTGTCCGGAATGCTCTTCAGGTGCTCATCAACCTGGAACATCGCGGCGCCAAGGGCTGCGAGGTGAATACGGGTGATGGCGCCGGCATCACGATGCAGGTTCCCGACAAGTTCCTCAGGGCTGAAGCCCAGAAGCTTGGGATCACCTTGCCGGAAGTTGGCCGCTATGGCGTGGGAATGGTTTTCCTGCCGCGCGATCCGCAATCCCGTCTGCTCTGCGAAGAACTCTTTGCGTCCGCCGCGACTCGCAGTGGTCAGAAAGTGCTCGGATGGCGCGACGTTCCAACGGACAACTCCCAGATCGGAAACTCCGCGAAAGCCGTTGAACCCGTGTTCCGCCAGGTTTTTGTTGAGGCAGCGCCGAACGTCAATCGCGTCGCTTTCGAGCAGAAGCTTTATCTCATCCGACGCAGGGCTGAAAACGCGGTGGCAGCATCCAAAATCAAAGATGCGAATTACTTCTATCTGTCCAGCCTTTCGTGCAACACGATCGTGTACAAAGGAATGCTGTCGGCCGAGCAGATGGACACGTACTTCCCGGATTTGAAGAATCCTCAAATCGAATCTGCGCTTGCGGTCGTGCATCAGCGTTTCAGTACGAACACGTTCCCCAGCTGGCCTCTTGCGCATCCGTTCCGTTACGTGTCCCACAACGGCGAAATCAATACCCTGCGCGGCAACATCAACTGGATGAAAGCCCGGGAGCGGCAGTTCAAGTCCGATATCTATGGCGAGGACGTCAAGGATTTGCTGCCGGTGCTCAACGAAGCCGGCAGCGACTCCGCAATTCTGGACAACGCGCTGGAGATGCTCGTCATGTGCGGCCGCAGCTTGCCGCATGCGGTGATGATGCTCATTCCCGAAGCCTGGGACGGCCATCTCACGATGACGGACGACAAGAAAGCCTTCTATGAATACCACTCCTGCCTGATGGAGCCGTGGGATGGCCCGGCCTCCATTGTCTTCACGGATGGACACCGGATTGGCGCCGTCCTCGATCGCAATGGCCTGCGTCCGTCGCGGTATTACGTCCTGAAAGACGACACGGTGGTGATGGCCTCTGAAGTCGGTGTACTCGACGTGGAACCGCAGGACATCGTCATGAAGGGTCGCCTTCAGCCTGGCAAGATTTTCCTGATCGATACGGAACAGGGACGCATTATCGATGATGCCGAGCTGAAGAAAAAGATTGCGGCCGAAAAGCCATACCGCGCGTGGCTCAGTCAGCACATGATCCGCATCGCGGATCTTCCTCCTGCGCGGCAATTGCCCGAGCCCGATCATGAGACTGTCCTTTTACGACAGCAGATGTTCGGCTACACGCATGAAGACCTGAAGATTCTGATGGCGCCCATGGCACGCGCGGGAGAAGAAGCCATTGGTTCGATGGGGACGGATACGCCGCTGGCGGTCCTGTCGGATAGAGCCCCGTCGTTGTTCAGTTACTTCAAACAGATGTTCGCCCAGGTCACGAATCCACCGCTGGATGCGATTCGGGAAGAGCTCGTCACCTCGATGTCCACGGCGCTTGGCCCCGAACGCAACCTGCTCAAGGTGGAACCGCAAAGCTGCCGGATGATCAAGATCCTGTCTCCCGTGATGGACAACAGCGATCTTGCGCGCCTGAAAGAAATCCAGAGAGAAGGGTTCAAGACGGTGACGCTGTCGATGACCTACCGCGTGTCGGAAGGCGGCGCCGGCCTGCGTCGCGCGATGGCTCACCTCTGCAAGGAAGCCGATGATGCGATCCGCGATGGCGCCACAATCCTGATCCTGTCCGATCGCAGCGCCAACTGGCAGATGGCGCCGATTCCGAGCCTGCTCGCAACCTCCGGCGTTCATCATCACCTCGTCCGTGAAGGCACGCGCACAAAAGCCACGATGATCGTCGAAACCGGAGAAGCACGCGAAGTCCATCATTACTGCCTGCTGATCGGCTATGGTGCCTCTGCGATCAATCCTTATCTCGCGTTCGAGACGCTCGACGACATGATCCGGCAGGACATGTTGCTGATCGAATACCGCAAGGCGATCAACTACTACATCAAGGCCGTCAATAAAGGCGTTCTGAAAGTCATGTCGAAGATGGGCATCTCTACGCTTCAAAGCTATCGAGGAGCCCAGATCTTTGAAGCGATCGGCCTGAATCAAGAATTCGTCAACACGTATTTCACCAACACGCCATCGCGCATCAGCGGTGTTGGCATTGACGAAATTGCCGAAGAAGTCGCCGCCCGTCACGGACACGCCTATCCCGAACGTCCAGTCCTGACTCCGGAGCTCGACTGGGGAGGGCAGTATCAATGGCGTGCCGAAGGGGAGTACCACATGTACAACCCCGAGACGATTCACAGGCTGCAATACTCCACGCGAACGAACAACTACAGGATCTTCAAGGAATACACCGCGCTGATGGATTCCACGAGCCAGAAGCTCTGCACCCTGCGCGGCCTGCTGGAGTTCAAATACGCCGATCAACCGGTGCCGTTGGACGAAATCGAATCGGTCGAATCGATCATGAAGCGTTTCGCCACGGGAGCCATGTCCTTTGGCTCGATTAGCAAGGAAGCCCACGAGACGCTGGCCATCGCGATGAATCGCATCGGAGGCAAGAGCAACACCGGCGAAGGTGGTGAAGATCCCGCGCGATTCGTTCCCGATGCCAACGGAGACCGGCGATCGAGCGCTATCAAACAGGTGGCTTCAGGTCGATTCGGTGTGACCAGTCAGTATCTGGTAAGCGCGCAGGAACTCCAGATCAAGATGGCGCAGGGCGCAAAGCCCGGTGAGGGAGGACAGCTTCCAGGCCACAAGGTCGACAGCGTGATTGCCCGTGTGCGTCACTCGACTCCGGGCGTGGGTTTGATTTCACCGCCGCCGCATCACGACATCTATTCCATCGAAGATCTCGCGCAGCTGATTTACGACCTGAAAAACTCCAATCCACGCGCTCGCATCAGCGTAAAGCTGGTTTCCGAAGTCGGGGTTGGAACAATCGCTGCCGGCGTCGCTAAGGCCCATGCGGACGTGGTGCTCATCTCGGGCGACAGCGGCGGAACAGGCGCGTCGCCAGTCACCAGCATCAAACATGCCGGCATTCCATGGGAACTGGGCCTGGCCGAAACGCACCAGGTTCTCGTGATGAATGACCTTCGCAGCCGCATCGTTGTTCAAACTGACGGACAGTTGAAGACAGGACGCGACGTTATGGTGGCGGCGTTGCTTGGAGGTGAAGAGTTCGGATTTGCCACATCCGCTCTTGTCGTGACGGGTTGCATCATGATGCGTGTATGCCACCTGAACACGTGCCCTGTTGGTGTTGCGACGCAGGATCCGTTGCTTCGTGCAAAGTTCACCGGCAAACCGGAACACGTCGTCAATTACTTCCGCATGATCGCGGAGGAAGTCCGGGAATGGATGTCGAAACTCGGTTTCCGCTCCGTGAACGAGATGATCGGCCGGATGGACAGGCTCGACATCAAGAAAGCCGTCGATCACTGGAAGGCCAAAAAGCTCGACCTGTCGCCCATGCTTCAAATGCCGAAAGTGCCCTCGACTGTCGGCACCCGGAAGATGCAGGAACAGGACCACGGTCTGGCGAAGGCGCTCGACAATTCCCTGATTGAACTGGCAAAAGATTCTCTGGAATCCCGCAGGTCCACGGAAATCTACCTTCCAATTCGCAATGCGAACCGGACAGTCGGCACGATGCTTGGCGCCGAAGTGACGCGCCGGTTTGGCGGCGAAGGCCTCCCGCACGACACCATTCGAATCTCCTTTAAGGGTTCGGCCGGTCAAAGCTTCGGTGCCTTTGTGCCCAACGGAATCTCGATGACGCTGGAGGGCGACGCGAACGACTACTTCGGCAAGGGGTTGTCCGGTGGACGCCTTGTAGTGTTTCCTCCAGCCAAGGCGTCGTTCAACGCCGAAGAAAATATCATCGTCGGCAATGTCGCACTCTATGGCGCCACGGGCGGTGAAGCCTTTATCCGTGGCGTAGGCGGCGAGCGCTTCGCCGTGCGCAACAGCGGCGCGACTGCGGTGGTCGAAGGCGTGGGCGACCACGGTTGCGAATATATGACTCGCGGATTGGTCGTTGTCATCGGTCGCACCGGTCGAAACTTCGCGGCGGGCATGAGCGGCGGTGTCGCTTACGTGCTGGACGAAGAAGGCGACTTCGATCAACGGTGCAACTTTGAGATGGTGGATGTGGAGTCCTTCGCGGATGCGGCCGAAGAGAAATCCGTCCACAACCTCATCGAAAGGCACGCGAAGCTGACGGGCAGCGCCCGTGCCACGCGCATACTGAAAGACTGGAATCTCTACGGCGACAAATTCCGGAAGATCATGCCCCTCGAGTACCGACGTGTCCTCGAAGCCGCTGCCGCAAAAGCTTCCGCAGGAATACAGGCAGGACACTGATCGACAATGGGTAATCCACAAGGTTTCATCGAATTTGCACGTATAACTCCAGAACGGCGTCCAGTTACGGAGAGAATCCACGACTGGAACGAAGTTTATAAGGAGTTCCCCGAAGATCAGCTCAAAGTCCAGGCCTCGCGATGCATGGACTGCGGTATTCCCTTCTGCAATCAAGGCTGTCCGTTGGGCAACATCATCCCGGACTGGAATGATCTTGTTTACCGCGGTCGATGGAGTGAAGCGATTAAACGGCTTCACGCGACAAACAACTTCCCTGAATTCACCGGACGCGTTTGTCCCGCTCCGTGTGAAGGTTCCTGCGTCCTGGGTATCAACTCCGATCCCGTCACCATCAAGCAGGTCGAAGTTACGATCATCGAAGAAGCTTTCAAGAACGGCTGGGTCATGCCGGCCCCTCCAAAGATCCGCACGGGAAAGAAGGTCGCGGTCATAGGTTCCGGTCCCGCGGGGCTGGCTGCGGCGGCGCAACTGAACCATGCGGGGCACTGGGTTTCGGTTTTTGAACGAGCGGATCGCATTGGTGGATTGCTCCGCTATGGCATCCCCGAATTCAAGATGGAGAAGTCGATTCTCGACCGGCGACTGGAAATTATGTCCACCGAAGGCATCGCATTTCAGACCAATGCCAACGTCGGCGTGAATGTCTCGGTCGACGTGCTTCGGCAAACCTTCGATGCGATAGTGCTTGCGGGAGGCGCCACACTGCCTCGCGATCTTCCCATCCCTGGCCGGGATCTGGATGGAATTCACTTCGCGATGGATTATCTGCCGTTGCAGAACAAGCGCTGCGAAGGGGACGCCATCCCCGACGAGCAATTCATCACGGCAAAAGACAAGCGTGTGGTCATCATTGGCGGCGGAGACACCGGCGCGGACTGCCTTGGCACAGCGCATCGCCAGGGGGCAACGTCAGTCGTCCAGTTTGAACTGCTACCGAAACCTCCAAAGGACCGGGCTTACGACAACCCCTGGCCCAACTGGCCCAATATCTTCAGGACTTCGTCAGCTCATGAAGAAGGGGGCGAGCGCGAGTACAGCGTCTTAACAAAGAGCTTCACGGGAGAGAACGGCAAGGTGAAACAACTGCATGCCGTGCAGGTGGAGTTCGTCGACGAAGGCGGCCGTAAGGTCATGAAGGAAGTCCCGGGATCCGGTTTCACTCTCGAGGCAGATTTGGTATTGCTCGCCATGGGATTTCTTGGGCCTGAACGCAAAGGCATGCTCGACCAGCTTGGTGTCGCGATAAACGAACGTGGCAATGTCATCACAAATGAGGAAAAGATGACCAGTGTTCCCGGCATTTTCGCCGCCGGCGACATGGCGCGTGGACAGTCGCTTGTCGTCTGGGCCATCCGCGAAGGTCGGCAGGCAGCCCGCTTCATCGACAAGTACCTCATGGGTAGCACCGACCTGCCCTAGCGGGTCGGTATGCGATCCTCGCTTCGCGAAATTGCATTTCTCTTCCTGAAACTCGGCATCATCGGCTTTGGCGGCCCAGCGGCTCACATCGCGCTCATGGAAGGCGAGGTCGTGAAACGACGGCGATGGCTCACGCGCCAGGAGTTTCTGGACCTGCTGGGCGCGACGAACCTCATTCCCGGACCCAATTCCACGGAAATGGCCATCCACGTCGGATATCGACGAGCCGGGTTCCCGGGCCTGATCACCGCCGGTGTCTGTTTCATTCTTCCAGCAGCTGTAATCGTGACGGTCGTTGCGTGGCTTTACGTCCCTTATGGAACTCTGCCGGAGATGGACCTGGTTCTTCGAAACGTCAAACCGGTAATTATCGTGGTCGTCATACAGGCGCTGTGGAGCCTGGGCCACACAGCCATCAAAACCTCCTTTCTCGGTGCCATTGCGGTGGGCTGCGCGGTTCTCAGCTTCGCGGGAGTACACGAACTCGTTGTGTTGTTGCTGGCCGCCGTATGCTGCCCTGTCGTGCTCAAGCTAAAACGAACTCCAATGACACTGCTCTCGGTCGGGCTGCTGCCGCTTTTTCTGTTCTTTCTGAAAATCGGATCTGTGCTGTTTGGTAGCGGCTATGTGCTGCTGGCGCTTCTGCGCGCCGACCTGGTCGAACGGTGGCATTGGCTCACACAGGCGCAGCTTCTCGATGCGGTCGCTGTTGGCCAGATCACTCCGGGCCCTGTGTTCACGACGGCAACGTTCATCGGTTATGTACTCGCCGGTTTGCCTGGCGCTTTCCTCGCGACGTTCGGAATTTTTCTGCCGGCGTTTGTATTCGTAGCAGTCAGCGGGTCGCTCGCACCGCGGATCCGAAGCTCGCGAACTGCGGGCGCTGTATTGGACGGAGTAAATGCCGGCTCATTGGCATTGATGGCCGTTGTCTTTTGGCAACTCGCGCGGACAGCCATCGTGGATATTCCAACGGCGCTGATTGCCATCGCTGCCGCCGTGGGGTTGCTTGTGTTCAAGATAAATTCAGCCTGGTTGGTGGCCGGCGCGGCGGTGTTGGGAGCCTTGGCAGCAGCTGTTAGATAACAAAGCCTTTTAACCGCGGATTACGTGGAAGGAAAACGGACTTCGCGGATTTAATCCGTGTAATCCATTGCATCCGCGTAATCCGCGGTTAAAGATGCTTCAAGCGTGTTGAGCCCAGACACCGGGGGCGTCGAGCTCTTATCCCAGCCCCACACGCCTCAGCCGTAGCGCATTCCCAATCACACTCACAGAACTGAATGTCATTGCCGCGCTCGCGATCATCGGGCTCAACAGGATTCCAAAAACCGGATAAAGCACGCCGGCCGCAATCGGCACTCCGAGCGCGTTGTAAATAAACGCCAGGAACAGGTTCTGTCGAATGTTCTTCATTGTCGCGCGACTCAGCGCACGCGCGCGAAGAATCCCGCGAAGGTCTCCACGAACAAGGGTCACCCCGGCACTTTCCATCGCCACATCCGTCCCGGTGCCCATCGCAATGCCAATGTGAGCCTGTGCAAGAGCCGGCGCATCGTTAATGCCGTCACCGGCCATCGCCACAGTCCGTCCGCTTCCCTGCAGTTCCTGAACAACGCGCGCCTTTTGGTCCGGCAAAACCTCCGCACGCACATCATCGAGCTGCAGCTTTCGTGCGACAGCTTCTGCCGTGCTTCGACTGTCCCCGGTCACAACAATCACACGGATCCCCTCCGCATGCAGGCCTTGAATCGCCTCTCGCGCCGAAGCCTTAATGGGATCCAGGACACCAAGGATTCCGGCAACTTTTCGATCGACCACCACGAACATGACCGTGTGGCCATCGTTGCGCAGTTGCTCTGCGCGTTCCATTACCGCGGAAGCATCGGCTCCAACTTCTTCAACCAGCCTCAGATTGCCGAGAGCAACGTGCTTTCCATCGATTACGCCCAGCACGCCTCGTCCCGTTCGCGACTCGAATTGCTGCACTGGCGGAATCTGAATCCCGCGTTCGGTTGCAGCCCTGACTATCGCCGAGGCCAGCGGATGTTCGCTGCCTCTCTCGATTGCCGACGCGAGCCGCAGCAACTCGTTTTCAGGCAGTGAAGACACGCTCAGTACTGTCCCAACGACAGGCTTACCTTGGGTAAGAGTTCCCGTCTTGTCCACGACCAGCGTATCCACCTTTTCCATTACTTCCAGAGCTTCAGCGTTTCGAATCAACACAC
>Ga0111538_10003462_pt1 | contig 22049 bp, 20 predicted proteins | sample SoiMethybrSBSTD1_FD_79669 | JGI IMG/M metagenome (GOLD analysis project Ga0111538, IMG submission 79669) | Bulk soil microbial communities from a Populus tree surrounding site in Tennessee, USA - Soil MetaG P. TD hybrid SBSTD1 (version 2)... | ecosystem: Environmental > Terrestrial > Soil >... | reverse complement strand
GTCTCGCGGTAGACAGACTCATCGAGCGCGCCGGCGACGCAGCCGACCCACAATTCGACGTTCCGGCGGATCTCCGCTGGAACCGGCCCGCGGACGATCACGTCCGACACCGCGAACCGTCCACCAGGCTTGAGCACGCGAAACGCCTCTCGCAACACCCGATCCTTGTCGGCAGATAGATTGATCACACAGTTCGAGATGATCACGTCGACCGAGTTGTCGGGCAACGGGATGGCTTCGATCTCGCCCTTGAGGAACTCGACGTTGGTGGCGCCGGCCTTGCGCTGATTCTCCCGCGCGAGGGCGAGCATCTCGTCGGTCATGTCGAGCCCGTAGACCTTCCCTGTCGGTCCGACGCGTCTGGCCGACAGCAACACGTCGATGCCGCCGCCGGAGCCCAGATCCAGCACCGTCTGGCCGGGCTCGAGATCGATCATCGCCGTCGGATTGCCGCATCCGAGGGACGCGTTCACCGCCTCCGTCGGCAGTGTCTCAGTTTCGCTCGCCGTGTAGAGATTCGAGGTAATCGGATCGCCGCAACTCCCGCCGCAGCAGGAAGCGGTCTTCGCGCCAATCGCGGCCTTGCCGTATTTCTCCTTGATCGCGTCCTGCAACGTCCCGTTCGTCGTCATCACATCCCCCTTGCCGCAAAAACGCCCGACCTGAAGGTCGGGCCTCCGAGTCCCACCGCCCGGCCTGCCGCTCTGGCGCACCCGGCGCACCTGCCCCATCTGGCTAACCTGCCATATATCCGCCTACGCGAATGTAGACACGGTATGCGACCTGCGGTATATTTGTCAACACAGATATATGGACAAGCACCTGCAGCTGATGGACCGCGTGTTCAAGGCGCTCGCCGACCCGACGCGCGTCCGCATTCTCGGACTGCTCGCAGGAGGCGAGGTTTGCGTGTGCCATCTGCACGAAAGCTTGCGGCTCTCGCAGCCGCTCGTATCACGGCACCTTGCCTATCTACGCCGCGCCGGACTGGTCGAAACGCGGAAGGAAGGGCTCTGGGTGCACTACCGCCTGGCACCGGTTGGTGACGATGTGACACGGACGCTTTTGAATGCCGTGTATCACTGCGTGAGCCATCTCGCCACCGTCGCACAAGACGGCAAGCGGCTCGAGAAAAAGACCGGCTGCTGCGCCACGCCGCAGCCAACGCCAACCTTCTGCTGCTGCACGCCCTCGGAGCCGGAGGCTCGGCCCTGAAACTACTCTTTGGCCTTGTGTGACGACTCAACGAGGACCAGTCCGCCGCCGGGCAGCTTGATCTGATCTCCGAGCGAGCCCAGATTGAACGCCTCGCGGACGGTGCCCGTGACGCTCACACGCGCGCCTTTGCGCGGCGTGCCGTTGTCGGAAACCACCCAAAGCTGACCCGTCGAGTCTTCGATCCGATAGGCGCCGCGGTTGGCCACCGAGAAACTCTCGACCACTGATCCCGAGAGCTGAACCTCGCGGTTGTTGTAGCGGGATGGATCCGCGAGAACACGATTGATGGTCATCGACGCGCACGCGATCGACACGGCCGTCGTCGCTGCCAGCAAGGCGGCAACGCCCAACCGGATAGAGATACCAGCATTCCTCATTGCGTCTGCTCCTTGGACCTTGGTCGGCGGATGAGCCGGCCGACACTCTTTGCGAGCAAGGAGGATGCCGGAGCGGGGCGATGCTTTGGGTCAGCCGATATGACTCCGGATCGACGCCTCGGGAAACAGGGGGGTAACTGGGAACATTCGGGCTAGACTGGAGCGCTCCATGTCTCCCAAATCGCTCCATCGACGTCTGACGCGGCCGGTCATCGTCACTGTGATCCTCGCCATGACCCTGACCGCCATGGCGGCGCAGTTTGGCGGACAGCGCGGCGGCCGGGGTGGTCGCGGCGGCGGCGGCGGTCGCGGTGGTGGCCGAGGCGGTGGCGGCGGCGGACAATTCGGGCAAGGCCGCTTGCCAGAAGGACGGTCGGTGCCGCCGCGCTATCCCGCACCTGATTTCGAAGATGGTGCGTTCACGGTGTGCAAGCTCCAATACACCAGCGTGACCCGCGAACCCGAAGGCGCGGGATGGTCCACCGATTATCCCTACGCCGGCATCAACCTCATGACCCGGCTCTCGGAGCTGACCAAGACGCCGGTCAGCCGGGATGAGCAGGGATTTCCCAATTACTGGGTGGTGCGGCCAACCGATCCGGCATTGTTCCGGTGTCCATTCACGATGGCATCCGACGTCGGCACGATCGGCCTGTCGGTCGAGGAAGCCGCCGCGCTCCGGATGTATTTTTTGAAGGGCGGATTCCTTTGGGTGGACGATTTCTGGGGCACGCCAGCGTGGGAGCAATGGTCATCAGAGATCCACAATGTGCTGCCTGAGTTTCCGATCACGGAGATTCCGCCGGAGCATCCGATCCGACGCATGATGTTTTCGATCGACCAGATTCCACAGGTGACCAACATTGGCCACTGGCGCCGCACCGGCGGTGAGACGCGCGAGCGCGGGTCTGACAGCCCGTACGCAAATTTTCGAATGATCGCGAACGAGCACGGCAAGATCATGGTCGTGATGACGCACAACACCGACATCGGCGATTCCTGGGAACGGGAAGGTGAGGACCACGACTTCTTCGTCCGCTTCTCGCCTGCGGGTTATCAGCTCGGCATGAACGTGCTGTTGTACGCGATGACCCACTGAGGCCGCGTTCGCTTGATCGCTCGAGGCGATGTTTGCCGGCAGGCGGCCAAGACATGTACCGCTGAGCTAGCGGGTCGACTGCACACCCTTTCGAAGCATGCGGAGCTTTTCCGTCAGTGCCCTCGAAGCAGCATGTTACGTTTACGTCAGTGTCCCGCCGGCGTCGGGCCCTGGGCACGCACGATGACTCCCCTGCGACTCTTGCTAATTGAAGACTCCGAAGACGATGCCGAGTTCGTCGTGCGGGCGCTGTCCCGTGCCGGATTCCTCGTCGTCCCGGAGCGCGTCGACACGCCCGAAGATCTAGTGTCCGCCTTGGAGCGCCAGCGCTGGGATCTGGCCATTGCCGATTACACGATGCCAGGGTTCAGCGGAATGGCGGCCCTGACCCTGCTGCGCGAGTACGACCCCGAGATGCCGTTCATCTTTGTGTCGGGGACGATCGGTGAAGATGTCGCGGTTGGCGCGATGAAAACCGGGGCGCAAGACTACATCATGAAGGGCAATATGAAGCGGCTCGTTCCCGCGGTGGAGCGGGAGCTGAAGGAGGCCGTGAGCCGCGGGGCGCGCAAGCAAGCTGAAGCGCGACTCGCACACCTGGCGTACCACGACGCGCTGACCGATTTACCGAACCGGATTCTGCTCCACGATCGGCTTCAGCAAGCCGTGATCAGCGCCGAGCGTTCGCACGAGCCGCTGGCCGTGCTGGTTCTGGATCTCGACGGGTTCAAGGCAATCAACGACTCGCTCGGCCACCATGCCGGTGATGGCTTGCTCCAACATGTGGCGTCCCGCCTCCGCGCTCTGCTGCGTGACGCCGACACAGTGGCCCGGCTCGGAGGCGACGAATTCGCGCTGATCCTGCCCGGCGCCAGCGGCGGAGGGGCCGTCCATATAGCCGGAAAGCTCCTTCACGAGTTGCGCCGTCCGCTCGCGCTCGATGGCGGGCCGCTCGTGGTAGAGGGCAGCATCGGCATTGCGTGGTTCCCAGAGCACGGCTCCAATGCGGACCAGCTGCTGCAGAAGGCCGACATTGCGATGTACGTGGCGAAAAGCGGCGGCCTGGGTTGCGCCGTCTATACACCGGATCGCGATCGCAACGCGCATCGGCGGCTCGCGCTCGTCACGGAGATGAGAGAAGGCATCGAACACGACCAGTTCTCTCTCGACTACCAGCCCATCTTGAATATCCAGACGGGAACAGTGGCCGGCATTGAAGCGCTTGCCCGTTGGAATCATCCGCAACAGGGCCGATTGCTGCCCGTCGAATTCATCGATCTCGCCGAACACACCGGCTTGATCGAACCGTTGACGACGCTGCTGCTGGACCAGGCGCTCGCCGCCTGGACCGGGCCAGACCCGCGGCTCGCGGTCCCGGTCGCGGTCAACCTCTCGCCCCGGTTGCTGCGCCATCCCGATCTGCCGGACCGGATTGCCGAGCACCTCAAGCTGCGGAACGCACATCCCTCGAGCCTGGTCCTGGAGATTACCGAGAACTTCATCATGGCCGATCCGCTGCGGTCGATGAGCTGTCTCAATCGGCTGCACGACATGGGGATCAAACTGGCGATCGACGATTTCGGCATGGGCTACTCGTCCCTCAGTTATCTGCGGCAGCTGCCCCTCGACCAACTCAAGATCGATCGCTCCTTCATGATCGAGCTTGCCGCTGGAGACGATGCGATTGTGCGATCGACGATCGACCTCGCCCACAGTCTCGGTTTGACGGTTGTGGCGGAGGGTGTCGAGTCGGCGGCCGTGTACGACCGTCTGCGCGGACTGGGCTGCGATGCCGTGCAGGGCCTGTTCATCTCGGCGCCGGGACCAGCCATCACCATTCGTCGCTGGGTGGCACGACAGAACGCGCAACAATCCTTATAGAGGACGGCACGCTCCTCATCTCGGTCAAGACGAAGCCATGAAGATCTGGCGCTCACACACAGTGCCCATCGCGGCGGCCGTCGCGGTGGTGTACTTCCTCGCCGCCCGGCTTGGTCTAACCCTCGCGACCACCGCCGAACAGGTGACGCTAGTCTGGCCGCCAACCGGCATTGCGCTGGCCGCAGTGCTGATCCTGGGCCGCCGTATCTGGCCCGGCATCTGGATCGGCGCTTTCTTCGCCAATGTGTTGGCACACGAACCGCTCGCCGTGGCAGCGGGCATCGCCACTGGGAACACCCTTGAAGCAACAGCAGCCGCGTGGCTCCTGCGTCGCTTCACGGGTTTCGATGAATCGTTCGACCGCCCGGTGCACGTGATCGGATTGCTGGGGCTCGCGGCCTTTGTGAGCACGACGATCAGCGCGACGATCGGCGTCGCGAGTCTGTGTTTCGGTCGAGTTCATCCCTGGGAGGCGTACGGCGCGCTATGGCGCGTGTGGTGGCTCGGCGACGCGATGGGCGTTCTCATCGTGGCTCCGGCGCTGGTCACCTGGAAGGGATGGACACGCGTCCGCCGGCTGCCCGAGCTTGCCGAGCTCGGGTTGGTCCTCGCCGGCGTGCTCGCCATGAGCGTCGCTGTGTTTTCCTGGCGCCCTGCAGTGAATGCGACTCCGCAGTTCGGATATGCCGTCTTCCCCTTTGTGATCTGGGCCGCTCTCCGGCTGGGCCAGGCGGAAACCTCGCTTGTGAGCCTTGCGGCATCGAGCGTTGCCGTCTGGGGCACTCTGCACGAGCTTGGTCCGTTTTCATCACCCGGCAGGTCCGTCACGGAAAACCTGATCCTGTTGCAGGTGTTCATGGGCGTGACTTGCGTGAGCGCGTTGCTGCTCGGCACGGTGGTGGCGGAACGTAAACGCACGGAAGAGGAAATCGCGGCGAACGAGGCCCGCAAGACCAGCATCCTGCAGGCGGCGCTCGACTGCATCATCACGATGGACGCCGAAGGCCGCGTGGTCGAGTTCAATCCGGCGGCCGAGCGCACGTTCGGGTATCTTCAACACGAGGCGGTCGGCAGACCGCTGGTGGATCTGATCATTCCATCCGACCTGCGTCAGGCCCACCGCGAGGGCCTCGTCGAGCACCGCAAGACGGGCCAGCAGCGAGTGCTCGGCCGGCGAATCGAGACGAGAGGTGTACGCAGGAACGGTGAACAGTTCCCCATCGAACTGACCATCACACACATTCAGGGAGACGGAGGCCGGACGCTGTTCACCGGATTCCTTCGCGATATCAGCGATCGCAAACGAGCGGAAGCCAGCTCACGACGGCTGCACGTCGAACTCGAGGATCGCGTTCAGCAGCGCACGGCTCAGTTGCAGGCCGCGATCGACGAACTGGAAGCCTTCAGCTACTCGGTCTCCCATGATCTGCAAGCGCCGCTGAGAAGCATTGAAGGATTCAGCCGGGCACTCGTCGAAGACCAGGGGCCATCCCTGCCCCTGGAGTCGCGCCGCCACCTTGACCGGATTTGCGCCGCCACCAACCGGATGGCACAGCTCATCGATGACCTGCTGATTCTGTCGAGGGTCTCGCGAGAAGACTTGACGCGGGAGCGCGTCGACGTCAGCGACGTCGTCGCCGGCATCGCAGGGACGCTGCGTCATCGGGAGCCTGATCGGTCGGTGACTCTCGTCATCACTCCGTCGATGATGGCGTGCGCGGATGCCCGGCTCCTGCGCGTGGCGCTCGAGAACCTACTCGACAATGCCTGGAAGTTCACTCGCGATTCACCAGACGCCCGCGTCGAGGTCGGCGAGATGCAGGATGGTGTCCACCAGGCATTTTTCGTGCGCGACAATGGCGCCGGCTTCGACCCGACCTACGCGGAGAAGCTCTTTGGGCCCTTTCAGAGACTCCATGCCGCAACAGAATTTCCTGGGACCGGCATCGGACTGGCCACGGTTCGGCGCATTGTCCATCGCCATGGTGGTCGCGTCTGGGCGGACGGACAGCGCGGTCAGGGCGCGTGTTTCTACTTCACGCTGGACTAAGCGAGCTACGGAGTCGCCGTGGGGCTAGATACTCGTAGTGCAGGACTTTAGTCCTGCCCTGGCCTAGTGCGGGACTTTAGCCTTGCCAACTGGCCTTGCGAAACGTCAGATTGATTCGGAATCTGCCCGTCAGGGGATGATCGCCGTCCTCGAGCGGCAGGATGCCGTGATAGCGAAGCCGCGACGGCCCGCCCCACACCACCACATCGCCGTGCACCAGCCGCAGCCGCCGGGGCGTATCGCTCCGACGGCTGCCGCCGAACAGGAAGACCGCTGGCAGACCGAGCGACACCGACACGATTGGCGCGTCGAAATCCTTCTCGTCTTTGTCCTGATGCAGCGACAATCGTGCGCCTGGCGCGTACTGATTGATCAGGCAGACGTCTGGAGCAAAACCCGCGAACCCAGCTCGATCGGCGGCACGGGCGGCCAGGTCGGCGAATACGGCCGGCATCGCCGGCCATGGCTTCCCGCTCTCCGGATCGCACGCGTCGTAACGGTACCCGGCGCGATCCGACACCCAACCGGCCGATCCGCAGTTGGTCATGGCGACTGACATGCGCCGACCACCCGGCGTCAACATGTGACGGAGTGGCGCAAGGCCGACCACGTGCTGAACACCTGTCACGAGCGCGTCTTCGAGGGACCGCGCGAAGCCAGACAACAGCACCGCGCCTGATTCGAGAGCCACGTCCTGTGGCTCGGTGTCGAAGAGGTTCGGGATCACCTCGCCATCCTCAGCTCGTTCGTCCGACTCGTTCCCGTTTCAGCAGGTTGCGCTTGCGTTCGATACCCCACCGGTAGCCTGAGAGTGATCCATCGGTCTTCACGACACGGTGACAGGGAATCGCAACGGCGAGCGGATTCGCCGCACACGCCAAAGCCACGGCCCGCGCGCTGCCCCGAGCATCGATGCGCTCGGCGATTGCGCCGTAGCTCGCCGTCGAGCCGACGGGAATCTTTCGAAGCGCCTGCCACACCCGCTGCTGAAACGCGGTGCCGCGGACGTCGAGCGGCAGGTCGAGGCTGCGCGCCGGTGTCTCGATGAAACCAATGACCGTGGCGACGACATCCTCGAACGCCCGATCTCCGCCGACGAGCGTCGCGCGCGGGAAGCGGTCCTCAAGGTCCCGCACGAGTTGATCGGGTTCGTCGCCCAACAGAATCGCGCAGACGCCTTTGCTACTCTGAGCGACGAGAATGGAGCCGAGCGAGCACTCGCCCACCGCGAACCGAATCTCGACGTCGACGCCGCCGCGGCGAAGATCGGTCGGCGTCATACCCAACACCTGGTCCGATGTTTCGTAGAAACGTCCGCCGGAATTGAACCCGGCATTGTAGATGGCTTCAGTCACGGTTTTGCTCCTCTCGAGCTCCTGGTGCATGCGCTTCGTGCGGTGGGCCGCGACATAGGCGCCAGGGGTCACACCGGTCAACGCCTTGAAGACGCGATGGAAGTGATACGGGCTGAGACCCGCTCGTTTGGCCAGCGCCGTGAGGCTCGGCCTCTCGCGCGCGGCTTCGATGTCGCGGCAAATGGCGGCAATCTTTGCTGCCTGTAGCATCTCGGGCGCTGGCTGATCAGGTTTACAGCGCCGGCAGGGACGAAACCCTGCTCGCTCGGCGTCAGCGCTCGTCAGGTGGAACCGGACGTTCTTCGGATTCGCGCGGCGTGACGCACAGGACGGGCGGCAGTAGACGCCCGTCGTGTTCACCGAGTAGAAGAACGTACCATCCGCGCGCCGATCGCGCGACACGATCGCCGTCCACCGCGGGTCGTCTTCGGTTGAAACCACGTTCCCCTGTCTCGCCAATTGAGCCGTTGCGCCGCTCATGCTGTCCTCCGCCCGTTTGTCTTGAACACTCACTATGACACTCGCGGGCTCGGAGAACACTCCGTCTCTTGCGGTTGAATTCGATAGCTGAACAGCTGGCTGACCTGACGCGTTCATAATACCGGCGTATGGTCGATTTACCCGTTGCCTGCACACTCCCCCCCGATGCACTCGCGGCTCGGAAGGCAAACCTCTTGCGTTCACTGTTGCCGCGCGCTCAGGAACGATTGGTCCTGCCTGATGGCTACCGGATTCGGTTTCCGCCGGACCCTGACATTCTGGTGGCGATCGCGCACACCATAGACGCCGAGCGACTCTGCTGCCGGTTCCTTCGCTTTACCGTAGTCGTAGAGCCGGATGGTGGTGCGATTCTCCTGGATCTGACTGGTCCGGAGGGCACGCGCGAGTTTCTCGCGGCGTTGTTCGAGTTGTGATCGCCAACCTCGCCGTCTTCGCGATGGCCGCACTGCTCGAAATTGCCGGCTGCTTTGCGTTCTGGACGTGGCTACGGCGCGGAGCTTCGCCGCTCGTGGCGCTCGTCGGCGTCGCAAGCCTGATTGGCTTCGCGATCGTGCTGACGCGGAGCGACAGCGCCTTTGCCGGCCGCGCCTACGCGGCGTACGGCGGCGTCTACATCGCCGCCTCGCTCATCTGGTTGTGGCTGGTGGAACGACAGCGGCCGAGCGCGACCGATCTGGTCGGCGCCGCCATCGCAATCGGCGGAGCGCTGGTCATCATCGGGATGGCCCCGAGGGGGCGGTAATCTGTTCCAGGTCAACTTTGGCGGGATGATGCAGGTCCTTTGCGACGTGCACACTGCTGTTCGTGCTTGAGTTTGACGATGGATGCGACGGTTGTTAGGATGGCGGCCCTTCGGGTGCACTTGGATCTCCTCTTGGAGGCAGCAAATGATGCGACGCACCGCACTGCTCACGCTGGTCGCACTTGTCGTTCTCACGTTCGCCCGTACTCAGGCGGTCACCGATGGAAAGTTGGACGGTAACGCGCACCCTGCCGTCGTCCTGCTGCTCATGGAAGTCGGCGGTCGGCCTGCCTTCCGGTGTTCGGGAACATTGCTGTCCGCAACTGTGCTGCTGACGGCTGGGCACTGTACCAACAACTTTCCTGGCAGTCCCTACACGGGCATGCGAGTGTTCACCGAGTCTGATGTTCAGGGCGGGATCGGGACGACGAACAACTATCCCAATCCAGGTCCCAACAGTGTCGAGGCTGTCTTTTGGGCCGCACACCCGGAGTATGAAACCGGTCCGTTCTTCACGCACGATGTCGGTGTCGTTATCTTGCAGGCACCAGGCGTAGTCCTCGCGCCGTCGCAGTACGGCAAATTACCGAGCGTGAATCAACTCGACATCATGAAGACGCGGCGCGGACAACAGGACCTGACGTTCACCGCGGTCGGCTACGGGCTGCAGGAAAGCTTTCCGGACCCAGCGATGTTCCTGGCAACCAACTCGCGAACCCGGTATAGCGCCACTCCTCACTTATTGCAGATCAACGCTCCCGGGTTCACCGGCGACTTCTCCCTGCTGCTGTCGAACAACCACAGCACCGGCGGCACCTGCTTCGGTGACTCCGGCGGCCCCAATTTCCTCGGTTCGGGGCCGACTGAGACGAAGACCGTCGCCGGTGTGACATCCTTCGGCCTCAACGGGAATTGCGCCGGGACAGGCGGAGTGTTCCGGATGGACCGCCAGAACGTCCTGGACTTCGTGAAGACCTACCTGCCCTAGCAGGTCTCGGCTTCTCGATCACCGCAATCAGACGTGCGGCGCGGCAGGCGGCCGCCGCGGCGTCGATCGATTAGGATTGACCCGTTCTGAAGGGAGGCCCCCATGACACGGGCGATATGTGCTGTGCTCGGGTTCCTCGTCGTGGTTGGCGGTTCCGCTCTCGCCCATCACGGTTATGCGGACTTCGATCGCAACCGGACGGTCACGATCGAGGGCGAGCTTCAGGAACTGCTCTACGCCAATCCACACATCGTCATGAAGGTGCGCACGGCGAGCGATGTGTACACGGTCAGCTGGGAGAGCCCGAATTCTGTGTTGCGTCGGATTCACTTCACGGCGACCACTTTCAAGATCGGTGACCATCTTTCCGTGACCGGCAGTCCCTCGCGTGATGCATCAGCACACATTCTCGCGCTGGTCCGAGAAGTCGTGCGACCGAGCGACGGCTGGCGCTGGGGCATACAACCGGCCGCGCCCAGCGGTACGAATTAGCTGTGGACGCCTTCGACGGCCCACGGTTCGGTTGAAGGCATCGCAGAACAGCGCTGAAACAAGATCAAGAGGACCCGCGCGTTCGTGCGGGTCGCAGTGATTCTGCGCGCCTGCTCCGATCGAGGTTTGCCTCGCCGCTCCCTCAGATTGCCCGATGCGGCCAATTCGCCCGCGCAACCGTCCGAATACCCAAGGAGTCACGCAATGAGAATCGACCTTTACACGAAAGCCGTTCTGACGGTGATCGCGGGTTGTCTGGTGTATCTGTGCTTGGGTCGGCCTTCTGTTCTTCCTCAAGCGCACGCTCAAGCCCAACCGAGCCGCGTCATTATTGCTGGTTGGGAACCCAATCCCCTACGGGTCTACATTGCTGGTTGGGACGAAAGATTTGGTGGTCAGTCAGTGCCTGTCGTCATCAAGGAACGTTGAGGCGGGAGTTCTTGATCTCCGACGAATGGCTTACGCGGAGCGGCCGTTTTCGTTGCTGCGTCTGGTTCCGAGTGAGAGAATCAAGCCAGTCACGAGAGACGCGCGGGCACCCGCAAAAGCGATCCGCGACTGAGCCCACCAGCGGCAATCTCATCCCACAGTGCTGGCCCCATCACGATGCGCTTCTTGTTCTTCGGCTTAGACACCTTCCAGGTGCTGTTGTCTCCTACCATCGTCACGGGGTTTCGCCTCGCACGGCGAGCGCTTCAAGAGCATTTGAGAGAAATTGGAGGCGCCGCCGGATTTGAACCGCGGGTGGAGGTTTTGCGGCTCGACGTAACGCCAAACTCATTGAGCAAATCCGTGGATTTGCTCGTGCCTCCGGACGTCTCACGTTGCTGAGTCGTGCCGAAGAGTGCCCGGTTGTGCCGCGATGGCTAGACTCTGGCTATTGCGATTCGCGACCCGTTCTCGGGCGACTGGGCAGGCGCTGACTCGGTGGCTCCTTCAGCATCCAACGGCGCACCGAGACAGCGAGATGGACACCCGGGCCAGTCCTCTCCGCGATAACGCCCAAGCAGGGTGCCAACCGTGACGATCACTCGAAACAGCACAGCTTGAATCGGCCGCGGCATGATGCGTAAGGTCTGCGTATGACGATGCCGTAAGAGGAGATGGGCGATGTAGAAGAGCGGAGGCCGGGCGGCCGAGCCTGCGTTGAGGACTTCGAAGATCGCTTGAAGAAATCGGTCCAAGTCCACTATTGGCCGCGCATAGCCTTCGAATACAAGAGTCTCGTTCCCGTCGTTCCACCATCGGTGGGTCGATCCGCGAGGTAACGACACCCGCTCTCCCGAGCCTACGGTGAATCGGCGATCATTGAGCACAGCCGACAGCGTGCCGGATCTGACGACTCCTTCTTCATCCAATTCTTTCGGGATGCTGCGACGAAGGGCGTTCCCCTCTTCCTCTCGGCGGTTACGATCGGCGAGCTGCGCCAGGGCGTTGAAGCAGTTCACCATCGAGGCGACCTCGCGCAGGCGACTCGCCTTGGTCGTTGGCTCGGCACAGTCACACGCGATTACGCGGACGCGATCCTGCCGTTCGATGAAGAGATCGCGCAGATCTGGGGCCGGCTGCGCGTGCCGCATGCCGAGAATCCGCTCGACAAGCAGATCGCCGCGACGGCGCTGATGTACGGGCTCACCGTGGTCACCCGCGACGTCGCGCATTACGAGCCGACTGGCGTCGCCGTCCGGAACCCCTTTACGTGAACCGCACCGGGCCTTCTTCTTATGTGGACGGCGCCCGGGCTCCCGCGCCAGCTCGAAACAGCGGTCGTTCGACTTTGTGGCCGGTGCTGACGCCCGTGCGGGAGTCGTGATGGTTGCATCGAGCCGCTGAACGTCATCATGCACCGGGAGTGGACTGCCCGGACTCGGGCAGCCCACTCCAAAGGAGCGAGTCGTCGACGTTGCGTGTGCCGGTGACATCTCGTTATCGTGGCTATTCGGCCCGGCATACTCCAGCGAACAGCCCTACCTGCTGTGGCCAGTAATCTTCTCCCGCGAGGCGAGATAAATGTCGGAGGCCGCGCTTTCGGTCCCAGGCGCACGTCCGAAGAACAGCGTCAGCCGATCCCATGTCAGGAACGGCCGGGTTTCATCCCCAGGCGTGTTGACGTTCGGACCGAGCGGCGTCGCTGCGGTCCAGACGTCGAACCGGCTGTCGCGTGTAGCCGACCAGATATCGAAGCTCGGAGTGCCCGAGGCATTCGGAACACTACCGGGCCGGTTCGAATCGAAGAAGAGCTCGAGGCCGTCACGCCGAAGACTCGGACGAAAGTCGTTGGCGGCCGTATTGACGCCAGGGACGAGCACTGGCGACGCCACATCGCCTGCAGGCGTCACGTCGCTGACGTAGAGATCGGCATCGCCGGTCGTCGATGTCGGCGTCTCGGGCGAGAACCCGCCGGCTCGTGTGCTCGAAAAGTACAATTCCCTCGCTCCATCGTCGTATTCGACCAGAAACGGACTGAACTCCTCGCCCGCACTGTTCACGGTGCAATCGAGATGGACCGGCTCCGACCACGATCCGTCGTGATTCCGGCGCGCGTAGTAGATGTCAGCCCTGCCGCACTGGCTGTTGTCCGGCAGCGTCCGCCGGCTCACGAACAGGAGCCCCTTGCCATCGCGCAGCGGGGTCGGGCAGAAATCGTCGGCGCTGCTGTTCACCGGCGCGCCGGCGTTTTCCGGTTCCCCCCAGGGCGCGTCGACGCTGCTGCGCCTCGCCACCCATATGTCGATGCCACCCATGCCTGCCGGCTGTCCCTGTGAGTCCGTCTGGCGATTCGACGCCATGTAGACCTCCAGTCCATTCGGCGACGGCGCCGGGCAACCGTCGAGAAACGTGGTGTTGAAATCGTCCGTGCCGATCACCGTTTCGGCATTGACCGCCGGCGACCAATCCGTGACCTGCATGGCAGGCAGCGCCGCGGCTCCGACGCCCATGGACAGCGCGGCCACCGCGCTCGCCAAGGCCCTTTCCCTGATACTCATTCTTCCCTCCCTGCGGATGTCATCCGGCCGATGCTGTTTCCGGTCGTCCGTTCGCGCCTATATGCGGGAACGCCACATGGAAACTTGCAGGCGCGAGAAACGGCTGCGATACACTGGCGCCACATCACTCATGACCCAGCAGGTGACGGAGTTGCTGCTTGCCTGGGGGGAGGGCGACCAGGCGGCGCTCGAGCAGCTCATTCCCCTCGTTCACGCCGAGCTGCGCCGGATTGCCGCGCGCTACATGGCACGGGAACGCGCCGGCCACACGCTGCAACCAACCGCGCTCGTCAACGAGGTCTACGTCCGCCTGGTGGACGTCGATCGCGTGAAGTGGCAGAACCGCGCCCACTTCCTCGCCGTGTCGTCCCGTCTGATGCGGCGGATCCTCGTCGACTTCGCGCGCACGCGTAGCTACAAGAAGCGCGGCGCCGGTGTCCAGCACGTGCCCTTCGATGACACGGGCATCATCGACATCGGCCGCGGACACGACGTGCTGGCGCTCGACGACGCCCTCGACGTGCTCGCGCGCGTCAACGCGCGACAGAGCCAGATCGTCGTGATGCGCTTCTTTGGCGGGCTGACCAACGACGAGATCGCCAGTGCACTGGACATTTCAGCGGCGACGGTGATGCGTGACTGGAAGCTGGCCAAGACATGGCTGCTGCGAGAGCTCGAACCCACTAGGACGGAGTCACGGTCGTGAATGCGGACCGCTGGCAACGGGTCGGCGAGATTTATCACGACGCGCTGGCACTGGACGACGATGCGCGTCCGGCCTATCTCGATCGATCGTGCCACGGCGATCCCGGTCTCCGGCGAGAAGTCGAGTCTCTGTTGGCGCGCGCTGCCGACGCGTCCGATTTTCTCGAAACAACCGCCCTGGAGCTGGCCGGCCGCGTCCTCGCTGCCGAACCGCCGGCTCTGACGGTCGGCCAACGGTTCGATCAGTATGAGATCCGCGCGTTCATCGGATCTGGTGGGATGGGCGAGGTCTATCGTGCCTACGACACGCGGCTGGAGCGCGACGTCGCGATCAAGTGTCTCCCGGATTCGATCACTGCGGTTTCGAGCGCCCGCGCGCGCCTCGAGCGCGAGGCGCGGCTGCTCGCCACCTTGAACCATCCCAACATCGGCGCCATTCACGGCGTGGTGGAAGCCGACGGCGTCATGGGCCTGATCCTCGAGCTCGTCGAAGGGTCCACGCTGGCCGATGCGTCCGGCGGGTTCGGCCTTGCCGACGCCCTGTCCATCGCTCGCCAGATTGCCGACGGGCTCGAGGCCGCGCACGCGAAGGGGATCGTCCACCGGGATCTGAAGCCGGCCAACATCAAGATCACGCCGGGCGGCATCGTCAAGATTCTCGACTTCGGCCTGGCAAAGGCGCTCGACGAGAGCCCATCGGGGGCCGAGACGTTGAAACGCGACGGTACCCACGCTGGCGCCATCTTCGGGACCGCCGCGTACATGAGCCCTGAACAGGCGCGCGGAAAGCCGGTCGACCAGCGTGCCGACATCTGGGCGTTCGGTTGTGTCCTGTATGAGCTGATAGCCGGTCGCGCGGCATTCGGCGCGGATACGGCGAGCGACTGCCTCGTCAAAGTGCTCGAATCTGAACCGGACTGGACGCGGCTGCCGCAGCAGACGCCCGCGCCGATCCGGCGTCTGCTGCGGCGCTGTCTGGCCAAAGACGTGACCGCTCGCCTCAGGGACATCGGCGACGCTCGGCTCGAGATTGCCGAGGCATTCGTTCCTGAAGGCGGTGATGACCCGGCACCCGTGCACGGCTGGCGATTCCGGTGGGCCGCGTGGTTGTTGGCATGCGGCGTCTCGCTGGCTCTCGGCGTAACCGGCTACATTGTCGGGCGTGGCGCGTCGGCGGCAGCACCGATGGTGCGGTTGTCCATGCCGTCGCTCGAGGCGCCGTTCCCCGCGCCGTTCGGCGAGCATCATCTGGCCATTTCCAGCGACGGGTCACGCGTGGCTTACGCCTCTTCGAGCCGCCTCCTGATCCGTAGACTCGACCAGGCGGATGGTGTAACTCTTGAGGTGGCTGCCGCGAACCCGTTCTTCTCGAGCGATGGCCAGTGGGTAGGCTTCTTCGGCCGCGCTGCGGACCTCATGAAAGTGCCCGTTGCCGGCGGGACCCCAAGCCTGGTCGCCAAGATTATCGGACGTCCGACTGGTGGCGCATGGCGACCTGACGGCACGATCGTGTTCGGCACGACCGAAGGCCTCTATCACGTACCGGCATCCGGCGGAGAGCCGCGACGCCTGGCTGCACCCAATCCGCAGCGCAAGGAACGGACCTATGCCTGGCCGCAGATCCTCGCGGACGACCGTAGAGTCCTCTTCACCATCGTGCCCGAGGGCGCGAGCGCCGGAGCGCGCGTCGCGATCCTCGACATCGAGGCGCCAGGGAACGTTCAGACGGTTCTGGAGGGTGCCGCCGCCGCGCGTTACGTGCCGACCGGCCACCTGCTCTATTCCTCGGGATCGGCATTGAAAGCGGTCCGCTTTGACGCGACGGCCGGGCGGGCGATCGGCGAGCTCGTGACGATTCCCAACGTCACGGTCGCGACGAGCGGCGACAACGGCGCCGCCGAGTTCGCCGTCTCGGACACGGGGACTCTGGTGTCCATCGCGCCGTTCGCGCGCATTCGGCCACAAGTGTTGACGTGGGTGGATCGCCGCGGCAACGAAGAGCCGTTACCGATGGTGCCCGGCCCGTACCTGTTCCCGCGTGTGTCTCCCGACGGCACTCGCGTCGCTGTCGACATTCCCGGCGCGAATCGCGACGTCTGGATCTGGAGCGCGCAACGGCCTACCCCCGTGCGCCTGACGAGCGGGCCGGCGGAAGACATGCTGCCGACATGGAGCATCGATGGCCGCAGAATTTTCTTTGCCTCGCAGCGGAACGGCAGCTTCGATATCTATTCCCAGGCGGCCGACGGCTCGACCCCGGAGCGACTCGAATTCTCCGGACCCGGCAACCAGATGCCCAACTCGTTCACGCCTGACGGAACACAGCTGCTCGTCAACGAGAACTTCCGAGACCTCAGCCTCGTCACGTTGACGCGGCCGGCGCGGCTCGAGCCACTCCTCGGGAGCGAGGCAAACGAATGGCTCGGAGAGATTTCGCCGGATGGTAAGTGGCTCGCCTATGAATCGAATGAGTCCGGCGATCGTTTCGAGATTTTTCTCCGGCCATTCCCAGCAGTCGATGTCCGTCGTGAAACGATCTCGATCGATGGCGGGCGCTACCCAATGTGGGGGCGCAACGGCAACGAGCTTTTCTACATCAATCTAAATGGCGCCATGATGTCCGTCGCCCTCATCTTGTCACCCGAGCTCAAGATCGGACAACCGACGAAACTCTTCGACTGGACGAGACCTGCCAGCGTCATCACCGCCAGACCGTATGACATCTCGCGCGTTGACGGTCGCTTTCTCATGGGCAGGCCCGTCTCAGCGAGTGCCCTGCCACCCATCGACATCTCTGTCGTCATCAACTGGTTCGAGGAACTGCGCATGCTGCTGCCTCGGTGAAACCGTCCAGCGTCGACTCGGCGGCGCGCATCTTAGCCGACGCGTGGACCCCGCTTGTCTCGTTTTCGCGCCAGCCGGAGTGCGTTCTCAAGCGGACGTCTGTAGCTGTCCAGTATCTTTATCACCGGTCAAGTTGGAGTTCGGCCAACCTCCTCCCCATCGAACGCCCGCAACACGCAAGCGTCTTCGATTCAGAAGTTTACGAACTAGCGAACGACCTCGACGGACGTCGTTTGGGAACACTTGCGAGCACTTGATTGTGTCGCAACGGAACAAACAATGCGGTTTTCTTAAGGATTTTGGAGGCGCCGCCCGGATTTGAACCGGGGGTGGAGGTTTTGCAGACCTCTGCCTTACCACTTGGCGACGGCGCCCCTCTGAACGATTGGGTGGAGACGGACGATCCCGTCAGCGGACCCTGATGGGTTCGCTCAACAGCGTTCGACGAGGCGGGCGTGAGTCACTGGCAGCATGTCACCACAACTCTGAAACGGAATCGAAGCGCGCCGAACAGTGCGGGGCCGATCTTACTCGCGTAGTACAGCGCACCGAGCGAAGTGAAACCCCGCGATTCCCTCAGAAGCGCGCAGAACGGAGCGGGCCGAGTTGCCCGCGTAGTGGAGCGCGCCGGAGCGGGGCGAGGGGCCCCCGCGACTAAATAATGGAGCGGGAAACGGGATTCGAACCCGCGACTTCGACCTTGGCAAGGTCGCACTCTACCACTGAGTTATTCCCGCTCACCGAACACCTAAAGTACCACACGCTCGGGCGCGCCCACAACCTGGAGACAATCACGACGGGAACGCGGCCCCCAGACTACGGATCACGGCAGGACTAAAGTCCCGCGCTACTAGTACTCCTGCCCGATACTCCTGCCCGACGTGCCCTCGTGGCACGGCAGGACTAAAGTCCTGCGCTCCGAGTACGCGCGTCCAACCCGCCCGACCTGCCCCACCCGCGCTACCTGCCTGAACTAGACCTTGACGCCGCGTAGGACCTCCGTCGCTTCCTCTGGGGACGTCGGGTTGATGTAGAACCCGGTCCCCCACTCGAACCCCGCCGTGCGCGTCAGCTTGGGCATCAGCTCGACGTGCCAGTGATAGAAGTCGCCCGCATCACCGGACATCGGCGAGGTGTGAATGATCAGATTGTAAGGCGGTGACTCGAGCGCCCGGTTCATCCGCACCAGCACCCACTTGAGCATCCGCGACAGGTTCTCATAGACCTGTCGCGGCGCGTCCTCAAACCGTGACCCGTGGCTGCGCGGCAACATCCACATCTCGAACGGAAACCGCGACGCATACGGCGCCAGCGCCACAACATCGGCGTTCTCGTGGACGACACGACGGCCGGCGGTGACCTCCTGGCGGATGATGTCGCAGAAGACGCAGCGCTCCTTCGCGGTGAAGTGCCGCCGCGCCCCCTCGATCTCCTCGCGCACGAAGTCGGGCACGATCGGCAGCGCGATCAGCTGCGAGTGCGAATGCTCCAACGTCGCGCCAGCAGCTGCGCCATGATTCTTGAACACGAGGATGTAGCGAAACCGGATGTCCTTTTTCAAATCGAGCACCCGCTCGCGGAACGCCCACAACACGCGCTCAATCTCCGGCTCCGACATCGTCGCCAGGCTCTTCTGATGATCGGGCGTCTCGATGATCACTTCGTGCGCGCCAATCCCGTTCATCCGATCGAAGAGCCCCTCGCCTTCCCGGTCCAGTGTCCCTTCGACCTGCAGCGCCGGAAACTTGTTGGGGACGACTCGCAAATCCCAACCGGGCGTATTGGGCGCCGACCCGTTTCGAAACGCGAACACTTCTGGCGGCGTCATCCCCTCGTGCCCGTGGCAGAAGGGACAGTGCTCTTCGCGGATCACGACCGCACGCTCAACCTGGAAGTCGCTTGGACGCTTGATCCGTTCGGTGGAAATGATCACCCAGCGGCCGGTAATGGGATCTTTTCGAAGCTCGGGCACTTGGATTTTGAGAGTTCAGAAGTCAGATTGCAGAGTTCAGATTGAGAACACAGATTTCAGACAGATTACGATCCGGCGTCAAACGCATTCTCGTAAACCTCAATCTGTGCATGGCCATCCTGCACCAGGATCGACACGACGTCAAAGCGGCACGGACTATCGACCAGGTGCTGCCGGGCCAGGTAATCGAGCGCGACGCTTATAATGCGGCGGCGCTTCACGTAGCCGATCGCCTCCGCCGCGTCGCCGAACTTGCGTCCCTCGCGCGCTTTCACTTCGACGAACACCAACGTCTGGCCATCGCGCGCGATGATGTCTAATTCTCCTCCACGGCGGCGGTAACGGCGAGCGACAATTGCGTACCCGCGCCGTTCGAGTTCGCGACACGCGAGATCTTCGCCCATTTTCCCGAGAGTCTGCCTGTCGCGCGACATGATGCGCAATCGTGAGCAAACCCCGCGCCAGAGTCGGGCGTTTACCGCAGAGGGCGCAGAGATCGCAGGAGCATTTTGGGAGCCGGCGGCCTCTGCGTTTTACCGTTGCCCTTCAGCCTCGGTCAGGGCGTCATCAAAGATCCTGATCGCCATATCGGCCTGCTCGCGCGTGAGCACGAGCGGCGGCGAAAACCGGATCGAATTCTTGCCGGCGCCGAGCACCAGCAGACCGCGCTTGAAGGCGGACATCACTACGGCATCGCGCTCGGTGGTCGCGCGCTCCTTCGTATCCCGATTGCGAACGAGTTCGACGCCGACCATCAACCCTCGGCCACGAACGTCGCCAATGAGCCGGTGGCGTTGGGCGAGGGCGTGCAGGCCAGACATGAGATGCGCGCCCACATCCGCCGCGTTCGCAACGAGGCGATCTTTCAACAGCTTGATCGTCGCCAACGCCGCGGCACACGACACCGGATTGCCCCCGAAGGTGCTCGCGTGCGCCCCCGGCGGCCAGGTCATCAGATCGGCGCGCGCCGCCGCAATTCCCAGCGGCAGTCCTGACGCAATGCCTTTCGCAATCGCGACGACGTCTGGCCGGACGCCGGCGTGTTCGATGGCGAACATCTTTCCGGTGCGTCCCATGCCCGACTGCACCTCGTCGACCATGAGCAGAATGCCGTGGGTTCTGGTCAACTCGCGCAGCCGCTGCAGAAACTGCTCTGGCGCGACGACGTAGCCGCCCTCGCCTTGAATCGGTTCGACCAGGACGGCCGCCACTTCCTCAGGCGACACGAGATGCACGAAGATCTGATGCTCGAGATAGTCGAGGCACTCGGCCGCGCAGGTGTCCGGCTTCAGGCCGAGCGGACAACGATAGCAATCGGCGTACGGCGCGTGATAGACACCCGCCATCAGCGGGCCGAATCCCTTGCGCTGCACCGTCTTGCTCGCCGTGAGCGCGAGCGAGCCCATCGTGCGTCCGTGAAACCCTCCGAGAAACGCGACGATCGCCTCGCGGCCCGTGGCGTAACGCGCCAGCTTGATGCAGGCTTCGATCGCCTCGGTGCCGGAATTGCCAAAGAACGACCGGGGCTTCGCCTGCGGATCCCCAACCGGCGCCTCGATCGGCACAAGGCCCGCGATCTCCTCGGCCAGCCGCACCTGCGGCTCGTAGTAAAAGTCAGTCCCCGACATGTGCAGAAATTTCTGCGCCTGGTCGGTGATCGCCTTGACGACGTCGGGGTGCGAATGCCCGGTGGAGTTGACCGCGATGCCGGCGGCGCAATCGAGAAAGACGTTGCCATCGACATCTTCGACCATCGAACCGGAGGCCCGCTCGATGACGAGGGGATAGCCGCGCGTGTACGACGGCGAGACCACCGCTCGATCGCGCGCGATCAGCGCCTGCGCCTTTGGCCCAGGTAGCGGCATCTTGATGTCGGGAACGTTGCGCAGCCGTCCCTACTTTCGCTTCCAGCGGGTGAGTCCGCCGGAGTCCTCCAGCAGGATACCGCGGGCAGCGAGGTCTTGCCGGATGGCGTCGGCGGCCGCGAAGTCGCGGCGGCCGCGAGCCGCGTTGCGCTCTTCAATCTTGCGCTCAATCTCATCCACGGGGACCGGCGGGCGCTCGTCTTCCGCTCGCCGCAGCGACAGCACTCCGAGGACGCGATCGAAGCCCTCGAACGCCTCGCGAATCACCGGCCGATCGCTCGTGCCCAGCTCGCCGATGTCGATGGAGGAATTGAGCGAACGCACGAGGTCGAACACAGCGGCCAGCGCTTCCGCCGTGTTCAGATCGTCTTTCATGGCGTCCGCGAAGACGCCCTGTGCTGTTTGAAGGCGGGCGGCGACCCCCGGGTTCGGCGCCTTCGACGGATTGGCCGATAGTGAATCGAGGCGAGCCAGGAAATCGGTGACGCGGCGTAATGATTCCTCGGCTTGCGTCAAGCCGGCCCACGAGAAATTGAGCTGCTTGCGATAGTGACCAGAAAGCAACAGGTAGCGAATGGCCGACGGGCGGAAACCCTTCGCCACGATTTCTGGAATCGTGTAAGTGTTGTTGAGCGACTTCGACATCTTTTGGTCGTCGACGAGCAGGTGCTCGACGTGGACCCAAAAGCGGACGAACGGCTTGCCGGTGGCTCCTTCGCTCTGCGCGATCTCGTTCTCATGATGAGGAAAGATCAGATCGACGCCGCCGGCGTGAATGTCGATCGGCGGCTCGCCAAGCAGGCGAAGCGCCATCGCTGAACACTCGAGGTGCCACCCCGGCCGCCCTGGCGGATCCACGACGTCCCACGAAGGCTCCCCCGGCTTCGCGCTCTTCCACAGCACGAAATCGCGGGCGTCCTCTTTCGCGTAGAGATCTGAGTCGATGCGCGCTCCGGCCTGCATCCCCTCATGG
>Ga0111538_10003461_pt1 | contig 22050 bp, 17 predicted proteins | sample SoiMethybrSBSTD1_FD_79669 | JGI IMG/M metagenome (GOLD analysis project Ga0111538, IMG submission 79669) | Bulk soil microbial communities from a Populus tree surrounding site in Tennessee, USA - Soil MetaG P. TD hybrid SBSTD1 (version 2)... | ecosystem: Environmental > Terrestrial > Soil >... | reverse complement strand
TGCCACCGGCGTGACGCTCGTCGTCGCAGCCACGCACTCGAAGGTCGCCGCGAGTGAGCCGGTCCGGCCGGTAGCGAGCGCTCAGGCCGCGCCGGCACCCATGCCCGCGAGCTTGAACGCGGCGCCGGCCGCGGGAATCGCGGGCGCCAAAGTCGCGCTGCGTATCGCCGTAAAGCCCACGGACGCGACGGTGCGCCTCGATGGCCGGCTCCTGAAAGGCAATCCCTACCTGACGACCGTCGAGCGGGATGCTCTGGAGCACGAGATCAGCGTCACCGCCGAGAACTACAAGTCGGAAAAGCGCGTGCTGCGCTTCGACGAGGACATCGATTTGCAGCTCCTGCTCGAGCCGTTGCAGAGAGAGGCCCCGCCCCCCGTGGCGCGGGCGAGCCGGCCTCCGGTAGAGGAGGTCAAGGCTGCGGAAACGCGTACGAGTGCTACCCGTGTCGAGCCCGGCATGGAGCTCGAGCTGCGGCCCGAGACCCGCAGCCACCGCAAGATCGACGAAAAAGATCCGTACGGCCAGTAGTGGCGGCCCCCGCCTTTATGCTTTTTTTACGGCGCGACGCCGAGTTCTGACGGCGTGCCCATGTCGACGCGGCGTACACCCTGAGAGATGCAAGCCTCTCTCGGGCCCTACCGCACGCTGCCGCCGCGCACCACGAGCGCGCGGGTGGGAAGCAGCGCGGAACGCGCGGCGATCGAGGCAGCGGATGCCGTTCCGTGGCTGTTGGTCGCGATCGGCGGTGGTCGCGTCGTCCAGGCGCTGCTCACGGGCGAAGTGTGGGGCGCCGAGGCCACCGTGTTCGCGTGCTTCGCGGTGTTCGGTGTGCTCGAGCTTCTGTTCAAGGTTAGAGCGCTCGTATCATGGCGGTCATCGCCACGCCGACGCTCCCGCGACCCAGTCACGACGCGAGCACGCTGACCTGTGCCCGTTGCGGCGGCAGCGTGCCGCTCGCGGCGCTCGCGTCGCAGGTCGCGTGTCCGTACTGCAGGACACCGATCGCGCTCGCGCCGCAGCAGCTGGTCGAGCTCGAACGCTATCGCGCCCATGTCGGTCTGCAGCTCGCCCGCGCCGACGCCGAGTACCAAAAAGCGGCGCACTGGGATTGCTGGTACGGCGGTACGGAGGCCCGGCGTCGCAACAATCCGTGGGTCGTCACGCTGATCACGATCGGGCCGGTCATGCTCCTTGTCGTCGGAATGATCGCCGTTCAGGCGAGCGGAGTGAGCTCGGCCGCGATGGAAACGCTGATGCCCTTCGGCTGGGGGGCGACGATGTTTTTGATCTTCGGCGGCTACTTCGCCTGGTACTTCGTGGGGCGGAACGACATGAGACGGGGGCCCCTGCCGCTCGCCGCCAGCGTCAGCTGTCCGAATTGTGGGGCGCCACACGTGCTCGATGCGGGCGCGGTGCTCGACCGCTGCCGGCATTGCGGTTCCGCGTTGATGCCGGACGCGGGCGTGATGGACCGCGGACGCGGTCAGGCGGACCAGGCCGTGATCAAGGCCGAGATCGAGCGCTATCGGGCCGAACGTCGCGGCATGCTGGCGCTGTCGAACATGAGCGCGGCGCGCGTGGTGCCGTACTACGTGCTCGGTTCGTTTCTGCCGATGACCGGTTTCGGCGCGATCTTCGTCGCCTTCTCCGCGATTTCCGGCGACCGCGATGCCACGCCGGCGGCGGTGCTCGTGATGTGGGGACTTTGCGCGGCCAACGTCGGAGCGCTCGGGTTCGTCTACATCCTGCGGCGGCGCAAGCGCGAGCGCTGGGAGCGGATCACCCAGCTCGCGATTGCGCAGTTCAATGGGAGGCCGCTCGCCAACATGCAAGAGGTCGGCGTGTGGCTCGATTGGTACTGGGCCGGGCCTCTGGAGCAGCGCGAGATGTTTCCGGGGCCGTACTTTCGCGGCGCGTCGCTGGTGGTGCACGGCTACAACGCGTGTGTGATGGTGAACCCCGACGGCGCGTCCGAAGATTACCCCGGCTACATCGCGATCCGCCTCGGCGCCTGGCTCGAAACTCCCGACCCGCGGCACCGCGCCGTCCTCGCGCTCTCGAGCTGGCTCATGCAATTCGGCGCCGAGCTCACTGTCGAGCGCGCGGGTATCGTGGTGCGCTTCGACGAGAAAGCGCTCAAGCGCGTGGGCCGCGGTTCGGGCTGGGAGCTGTCGCAGTCGATCGGCGCAGCCGCGGGGCTGGCGCTCGAGCTCGGTGCCAGCCGCGCGCTACCGACCTACACGTTCGCGCAACCCCAACCCTAAGCCGTCGTCGGGGCGCCCGGCGCCGCCTCGTCGCGCGGCCGCTTGAGCTTGAGCTCGCGCGTATCGGCCACCGCCGAGGCGATGCCGGCGAACACCAGCAGCGCAGCCACGATGCCGAGCACGGTGTTGTTCATGCCGAGCAGCTTCAGTCCGCTCACCGCCAGCACCACGATCAACGCCGGACGAATCCAATGGTCGGGCGCCCGCGACGACAGCCGCGCCCCGATGTAAACGCCGGGCAGCGCGCCGATCAGGATCGACGCCGTCAGCGAGAGCTGGAAATCGCCGAAGAAGAGGTGAGCGAGCGAGGCGGCCGCCACGAGCGGCACCGCTTGGACCAGGTCGGTCCCCACCAGCTGCGAGAGCCGGAGCCGCGGGTAGACCGCGAGCAACATCAGAATCACGAGCGAGCCCGAGCCCACCGACGTCATGCCGACGACCAGGCCGCCGATCACTCCCACCAGCACCGTCGGCAGCCGGCGCACCGCGATGCGTTCGGGAGCGGAAGCCGGCGCGCGATCGTTGCGCCGCGCGATGGTCTTTATGATCAGCGCCGTAGACACGACCAGCAGCGCGATCCCGAGGGCGACCTTCACGAGGCTCTGAATCTCGGTGCCGGTGCCGACCCAGCGCAGGATCAAGACGCCCGCGAAGGCCGAGGGTACCGAGCCCGCGACGAGCCAGGTCACGATGCCGCGATTCACCGTGCCGCTCTTCAAGTGCACGGCGCTGCCGACCGGCTTCATGAGCAGCGAGGCCACGAGGTCGCTCGAAACGGCAGCGAGCGGCTGGATACCGAACAAAAGCACCAGGATCGGCGTCATCAGCGCGCCGCCGCCCATGCCCGTCAGGCCGACCGTGAAGCCCACGATCAGCCCCGCCAAGGTGATCCATCCGTCCAGCATCGAAGCGGGAGGCTAGAGCCGATTTGTAGAGTCGAACAGTAGAGAATTTATAAGATATTGATACTGCAAGGATTAATTCTTTACTAATTCAGTAAGGTATTGCGGGCCTGCGCCGGGTCGGCCCCGGACGCCAGGCACGGGGCGATGCAAGCTTCGGTTCGTCGATCGGCGTTTTTGTTCACGCGCTTGCGATCGACCCGAGCTCGGCCTTCGGCGGAATGAAGGTCATGGCGCGCTCGGCGAGCGCCGTGATCGTCAGCGACGGATTTACCCCGACATTGGCGGAGATCGTCGAGCCGTCGATCACGTACAGGCCGGGATAGCCGAAGACGCGGTGGCGCGCGTCGATCACACCGGTGGCCCCCGAGTCGCCCATGCAGCAGCCGCCCAGGATGTGCGCCGTGGTCGGGATGTTGAAGAGCGGCTCGTAGTACGCCGACATCGCCAGGCCCTTCGCCTTCTGGGCGATCGCGAAAGCGAGCTCGCTGGCTTCCGGGATGATCGCCTGCGGGGCTTCCCCCTGCTCGAGCTCGGTCTTCATGAAGCCCATCCAGTTCAAGCGGAAGCGCAGGGTGCCCTCGGTCGAGCGCATGTAGAGCAGGATCATCGTGGCGCGCGAGTAGTTGGTGACCAGCGCCGCGCGCAGCACCTGAATCGGATGCGTGAGGACGAACCACAGGAGCTGGAAGAATCGCACCAGTGCGGGCGCCTTCGACAGCAGGTGCGGCACCATCAAGAGCCGAAAAAAGCCCGAGCCGTCGCCGTAGCGAACCATCTCCAGGTGCGAATGCTCGTCGGTCTGCAGCAGCGAGTTGATCGCGATGCCCTTCGAGTGGTCGTCGCGCGAATGGGGCACGGTGACCATGATCAGCGATTCCGAGTTGGTGCGTACCGCCGAGCCGAGCTGGTCCGACAGCCGTGGCAAGCCGTTCGGGTCTTTCTTCAGGCGCAACAGCAGCGCATTCGTACCGAGCGCGCCGCCGGAGAAGATCACGTTCTTCGCGCGGAACGCCTGCCGCTTGCGCCAGAAGTAGAACCGTCCCACGGCCGCTTCGACGCGGTACTCGCCGTCGCCGGCCGGCGCCACGTGCACGACCTCGGTGTCCGCCTGGAGCGAGAGGCCGCGCTTTCGCGCCAGGTAGAGGTAGTTCTTGTCGAGCGTGTTCTTGGCGCCGTGGCGGCAGCCGGTCATGCACGCGCCGCAGCGGATGCAGCCCGTGCGTTCGGGCCCTTCGCCGTCGAAATACGGGTCGGGCACGGTTTTGCCCGGCTCGCCCATGAACACGGAGACGTACGGTTTCTCGAACTGCTCGGGGTGACCGCGCTCTTCGGCGATCGACTTCAGGAGCGCGTCGGCCGGAGTCAAAAAATCGGTGGGCGCCGCGCCCAACATGCGGCGCGCCGTCCGGTAGTGCGGCAAAAGCTCGTCCTCCCAGTTGGCGAGCTTCTGCCACGACGGGCTGTTGAAGAAGCCGGCTTTCGGGATCGGCAGCGTGTTGGCGTACGTGAGCGAGCCCCCGCCTACACCGGCCCCGGCCAGAACCTGGACGTGGCGGAATGGCCGCATCTGGAACAAGCCGCGAAACCCGAGCACCGGCGCCCAGACCCAGCGCTTCAGGTTCCAGTTGGTCTCGGGGAAATCCTCGGCGGTAAGCTCGCTGCCCTTTTCCAGGACGAGCACGTCGTAGCCCTTCTCGACCAGGCGCAGCGCCGAAACGCTGCCGCCAAATCCGGAGCCGACGATCAGGTAGTCGTAAATCCGATCCGGGTCAGCTGGCATGAGTCGGACCCGCGGTTAGCACGAACCCAAGCCGAGGTCAGTGGCGCCTCCGGACAGAGCAATGTCAGATTGCGACGAGGGGGCAGCGGCAGGAGGCCTCGGCGCTATGCTCCCCGTGTCCGATGAGCGATCTGCTCAGCGAGCTCGACGTGCTGGCGCTCGATTGCCAAGCCGGCGGTGCAACGCCGGCCCACGGCGATCTGCTCGAGATCGGATGGACGGTGTGCGGCGTCGCCGCGCAAGGCGCGGTGGAGAGCCGCTGGGTCGTCCCGCGCACCAAGCGCCGGGTGCCGCGCGCGGTGCGCGAGCTCACCGGTTGGTCGGAAGCGTGCATCGCCGAAGCGATCGAGGAGCGCACGGCGTGGGCCCAGGTGCGCGAGCAGGTGCAGCGGATCCGGGAGCGCTGGGCGGCCGCCAGCGTCCCCACCGTGATTCACTTCGCGCGTTTCGAGCTGACGTTCTTGCGCGATCTCCACGAGCGCCTCGGTGACGGCGAGGAGTTTCCGTTCGACGCGATCTGCCTGCACGCGGTTGCGGCGCGGCTGTTTCCGGATCTGCCGCGCCGCAACATCCGCGCACTGGCGGGCTACCTCGGCCATTCACCGGAGCTCTTGCGGCGCTCGGCCGGACACGTCGAGGCCACGGCGTTCATCTGGCGCGCCCTCTTGCCCAATCTCGAGCAAGCGGGTGTCCGCTCGTGGAGCGAGCTCAAGCGCTGGCTCGAGGAACCCGCGCCGAGCGCGAAGCGCGGCCGCCGCGTGTATCCCCTCGCGCTAGAGCGCCGGCGCTCGCTTCCGGACGGCCCCGGTGTTTATCGGTTTCTGCGCCGGAACGGCGACATCATGTACGTGGGCAAGGCGACGAGCTTGAAAAAGCGCGTCGCCGGCCACTTCAAGGCGCGCGGCCCGGCCACCGAGCGCGGCCTCGAATTGCTCACGCAGGTTCACGACATCGCGTGCACCGAAACCGCGAGTCTGCTCGAAGCGGCGCTGCTCGAGTCCGACGAGATCAAGCGCATTGATCCGCCTTACAACGTGCAGCTTCGAACCGGTGACCGTAGCGCGTGGTTCGCCGCGCGCGATCTGAGCGAAGCCGTGCCGGCGCCGGACGCGGCACACCCGATCGGCCCGCTGCCGTCGCAGCGTGCGCTTTCGGGCCTGGCCGCGCTGATCGCCTTGGCCGAAGGGGCGGCGCCGTCGCCCCGAGTGCTCTCGGCGGCGCTCGCCGTGCCGGGCGCTTTCACCCCGGAGCTCGCGCTGTTTCTCGAAGGCTGGCGCGGGTTCGCCGCGGAACATCTGACGAGCCCCGAGCCGAGCGCGTCGCGTCGCGTCCAGGACGCGTCGCGGGCGTTGTGGCTCTTGCGCGGCCGCACCGAGCTCGACGCGTCGCGAGAAGACGCGGCCCCCGACGAGTGGGATCTGGAGCGCGTGCGACGCCGGCTCGAACGCACGCTGGTGGGCGCCGGCTTGTTGGTTAGAAGGACGCGCTGGTTGTGCCTGCTCGCCGATGCGAGCGTCGTATTTCGCGAGCCCGCGATGAGCCATGCGCGCGCGCTTTTGATCGAAGCCGGTACGATCGTGGAGCAACTCGATCTCGACGCGGTCGCGTTTGGAGCCGCGCTTCCGGCGCGTCGCCCGCGCAGCTGGCGAAAGCGCCAGAGCGTCTTCGATGCCGCCGTCTACGATCGAATGCGCGTGCTCCTGACCGAGCTTCGCCGCGTGCAGGACGACGGCGGCGAAGTGCTGCTGCGCGTCGCCGGGCACACGTTCTTTCCCGATCCACTTCGCGCCGGCATGCGCGAGGTTTGAGTGGTCCACCCACTTCGACACCGGCGAGAATATTTCGAGCAACGCGTCCGTGAATCTGCGCGCGATCGGTTGTCAGCTCTCCGACCCGATGGGAAGATCCGAAGTGTCGATGCGCGGAAGAGTGGCGCTCAGCCTTGTCGCGCTCGGCCTTTTTGCCGCCTGCGAATCGGATCAAGCGCCCGTTCCCGCGCCTGCCATCGACGAGCCGGCGCAGCAAAAGGCCGCTCGATTCAGCTGCGATCGGCTAACGCTGCCAATACCGGAGCGGCTCCGTCGCCTCACCATGATGCAATACCGGAACACGGTGCGCGATCTGGTGCACTGGGCGCTTCCAGACGCTGCCGACGCGGAACGAGTGATCGCGCTGGCCGGGCTCGACGCACTGCCGCGCGATCGGCGCGAGCCGGTGCCGCAGGACGTTCACGGCAGTTACCGGCGTCTCGATCAGACGCTCGAGCAAGCTCACGTCGACGGCGTGTTCCGCGTCGGGGAGGCGCTCGGCAGCGCGCTGACGGAACCGGATCGCCTGACCGCGGTCGTCGGCGCGTGTGCCGCCGACGGGGACGCGGCGAACGACGCGGATTGTTTGACCGCGTTCGTCCAGCGTTTCGGAGCGCGCACGCTGCGCCGCCCGCTGGATGCCGAGGACGCGGCCTTCTTTCGCTCGGTCTACGGCGCCGACGCGACTGCTTCGCCCCGCGCGTACGCCGACGTGATCGCAGTGATGCTCAATTCCCCCGACTTCCTCTATTTCGTCGAGCAGGGCGAAAACGCGGTCGCGGACCTTCCGGGGACGTACGAGCTCGGCGCGTACGAGCTCGCGTCGCGCTTGTCGTATCACTTCTGGCAGACGCTGCCCGACGCGGAGCTCTGGGCCGCGGCGCAAGACGGCTCGTTGCTCGATCCCGAGGTCTACGACGAACAGGTCGAGCGGCTCGCGGGCGACGAGCGCACGCGCGAGACGATGGCCGAATTCTTCGCCGACTGGTTGAAGCTCGACGATCTGCCCGCGCTCGAAGCGCACCGCGCCGATCCGCTGTTTGCGGCTTTCGCCGGCGCCGACCTGCCCGATCCGGCATTGCGCCAGGCGATGATCGACGACGTGCTCGCCATGCTCGCCCATTACACGTGGACCGAACCCGGCGGGATCGAAGAGCTCTTCGGCAGCGAGCTCTCGTTCGCGAAGAGCCCAGCGCTGGCCGCGATCTACGGCGTCGAGCAGTGGGACGGCGTCTCCGCGCCGCCGCCCATGCCTGCGGGCCAGCGGCCAGGGCTTTTGACGCGGGCGCTGTTTTTGGCCACGGGCTCGGCCAACACGCGCCCGATCAAGAAGGGCGTGTTCCTGCGTCGAAACATCCTGTGTGACGAGCTGCCGCCGCCGCCAGCCGGCGCGAACGCGATGCTGCCCGAGCTGCGACCGGACATGACCACCCGGCAGGTGGTCGAGGGCATGACGGAACAACCCGGTACGAACTGCGCCGGCTGCCACGCGACGCGGATCAACCCGCTCGGCTTTGCGTTCGAGGGCTTCGACGCGCTCGGGCGTTTCCGCACCGAGCAGCGCCTGTTCGACGCAGCGGGCAATCTGCTGGGCACACTGCCGGTGGACACGCGCAGCGTACCGCGCGTCAGCGCCGACGACCTGCGCCCGGTCGCGGGCGCGGCCGAGCTCGTGCGGCTGATGGTCGAGAGCGGCAAGCTCGAGGCCTGCCTCGCCCGGAACTACTTTCGATTCACGTTCGGACGCTGGGAAGACGTCACGCGCGACGGCTGCGTGCTCGAGCGCCTTCGCGCGCGGCTCGCCGAGTCCGGCCAGCTCCGCCAGCTCTTGAAGGAAGCCGCGCTGTCGCCGGAGTTCCGGCGTCGCGCTTTCGAGTGAACACCATGCCGCAGAAGCCAATACGACTGACACGACGCCAGATGCTGATCGGCGCAGCCGGGTTCACGCTGGCGCTACCGGTCCTGCCGTCGCTGCTGGTGAAGACGGCCTACGGCGCCGACCCGGTGTTCGCGCGCCGGCCGCGCCTGTTCTGGCTCGCGACGCATCACGGTGGCGCGCACGAGGACAGCATGTTTCCGAGCCCGGCGCTCGCGACGCAATCGCAGCAGCTGTTCTCGGACCACAGCGTGAAGTCGGGCCGCCTGGTAGCGAGCCGCGACGGCACGGCCGCGGTCGTTTCGGCGGTGCTGCGCGCCGACGCCGCGAAGCTCACCGATCGCCTGCTCGAGCGGATCAATGTGCTGCGTGGAATCGATATCCCGTTTGGCATCGCGCACCACAAAGGCGGGCATCTCGGAAACTACGGCGACAACGAGGGGCTGGTCGGCGAGGCGGTGGAAGCGCGCGACAACCCGCGCCCGACCATCGACCAGTTCTTGGCCTGGTCGAAGACCTTCTACGACGACCTGAGCGCGATCCGCGAACGCGCGCTCGTGATCGGCAAGGACACGATCTCGTGGGGCTACTCGAACCCCTCGGCCAGCACCGGCACGATCCAGAACGTGCGCGGCGTGGAGAGCTCGCTCGAGCTCTTCAATCGACTCTTTCTCGGCTCCCACGCCGCACAAACGCCGCGGCCTCCGGTCGTCGACCGCGTGCTCGAAAGCTACAAGCGGCTACGCAACGGCAATCGCCGCCTCTCGAGCGCGGACCGGCAGCGGCTCGACGATCACATGGACCGCATCGGCGAATTGCAGCGCAAGCTCGTGGCCACGCTGCCCGCGTCGTGCGCCGGCTTCTCGCCGCCGACGGACGACACCCTGAACCATCTCGAGGTCGACCCCTCGGACGCCGCGCGGCACGCGCAGCTCTACAACGAAGTGGTGGCTGCGGCGTTCATCTGCGGCGCGAGCCGGATCGCCGTGCTCGGTACCGACACCGACAACCGCTTCGCGCCCTACGCTGGTGACTGGCACAACGAAGTCGCGCACGAATGGTTGAACCCGGAAAAGCAGGCGCTCTTGGTGCGCGCCTATCAGCGCATCTTCGAGAACGTGTTCTTGGACATGGCGCAGCGGCTCTACGTCGAAGAAACGCCCGGCACGACCTATCTCGATAATTCACTGCTCGTGTGGACGCAGGAGTCCGGCATGTCGACGCACGACCCCGTGTCGATTCCCATCGTGACCGCGGGCAGCGCGGCCGGCTTTCTGAAGACCGGCATGAGCCTCGACTATCGTCGGGTCGGCAATCCAAACTCGAAGTTCGACCCGCAAGCGCACGACTACTTCCTCTACGCCGGCCTCACCTACAATCAATTCCTCGCCACCGTGCTGCAGGCGATGCGCGTCGAGCCAGCAGAGTTCGAGCGCTGGGGTCACAAAGGCTACGGCTATCCCATTGTGACTCCTCCCGACTTCGGAATCCTTCCCTTCTCGAAGCACTATGAGAACACATCATCACGCTACTTTCAGATGGCGAGCGACGTGCTGCCGTTCCTGAAAGCGTGATCGTAGTCGTGTTGGTTTGGTGAGCCCTCGCCGTCACAGCCGTCGGCGGGACGAAGGCTCACTCGGTGTCCCGACACACGCTGACGTCCCGCCGACGCCAGCTCGACTGAACCCCGTCGCCACGAGCGTCGGCTTATCCTGACCTCGATCAGATGACTTATCGAGCGTCGCCGTTTCAAGGGTTTCGCGGCGTTAGCAGGGTGTTGAAAATCGACCGTCCGGCAGGGGATCGACAAGCAGATCGCGGCATGATCTAAGGAGGGGATGCGTGGCGAGCCGAGCAAGCAGACGTCGATGTTGGTTTTGCGGTCCCCGGAAGATTTGGTTCCGAAGGAGCACCCGATCCGTCAGGTGAAGGCGATGGCAGACGCGGTGCTGCGCGAGATGACGGGGCGCTTCGATGAAATGTATGCGGGCAGCGGCCGCGAGTCGGTGCCGCCGGAGGCGCTGCTGAAAGGGTCGCTTCTGATCGCGCTGTACTCAGTCCGAAGTGAGCGGATGTTTTGTGAGCAGCTGGCTTACAACATGCTTTTCCGCTGGTTTCTCGACATGGACATGACGGAGGAGCCGTTCAACCACAGCACGTTCTCGAAGAACCGGGAGCGGTTGATGGAACACGACGTGGCGCGCGAGTTTTTTCAGCGGGTGGTGGGCCAAGCGCGGCAAGGACACCTGATGAGCTCGGAGCACTTCACGGTGGATGGCACGCTGATCGAATCGTGGGCTTCGCTGAAGAGCCTGCAACCGAAAGACGAGAGACGCAGGGAAAGAAACCGCCGCAAGGCGAAGCGCCGAGGCGATCGAGACGGCAAGGGTGGTGGACCATCGGGTGGCTCGAATCCGACGGTCGACTTCCGTGGCCAGAAGCGCAGCAACGAGACCCACGAGTCGAAGACGGATCCTGAGGCAAAGCTTGCTCGAAAGGGGGACGCGCAGCCGTCGAAACTCTACTTCGGAGCCCACGCGCTGATGGAGAACCGCAACGGATTGCTCATCGATCTGCGCATCGAAGAAGCTCGCGGAACTGCGGAGCGCGACACCGCCTTGCTGATGTTGGCCGAAGAGCTGCCCGGATCCCGGCGCATCACGGTCGGCGCTGACAAGGGCTACGACACGCGAGAATTCATCGAGCTTTGCCGTTCCCAAGGAGTGACACCCCATGTGGCGTGCAACGACACCAAGCGGCGGTCCGCCATCGACAACCGCACGGTACGTCACGCGGGGTATTTCGCGAGCCAGCGGGTGCGCAAACGCGTCGAAGAAATCTTCGGCTGGCTCAAAACCGTTGGCGGTTTCAGGCGGACGAGATTCAAAGGAAAACGCAAGACTCAGCTGGCCGCCTACCTCACAGCAGCGGCGTACAACCTGGTGCGAATGGCGCGGCTGCTGCCGGCGCCGGCATAGAAGGCACGCACGACGCCCACCTGGGGCGAATCGCGAGCAGCTTGCGAGCTTGGTCCAAGAAGGACATCGCGAAATCAGCTCTTCCGATCGGCTCGCCATGATTCAGACGGCGAAATTCAACACCCTGCTAACGCCGGTTAGCCCGTGATCACGTCGTCGCAATTCCGAAAGGTCAGGCGAGCTGTTTTCAAGGAGGTGATGCGGCCACTCGGCTTCGAGGAGCAAGCATCGGTCTATGTTCGTCACTCAAACGGGGCACAGGTTCAAGCCATTGAGTTGGGGGCCGCGAAATACGAGAACGCGTTCCATGTCGACATTGGCGTCCACTTTAGCGATGTTCCGCCATTCCCTCGCGGGTACGGTGCAACCGGCCCCGAGTACGGGCCAGATGCGTGCTGCTTCCGGATGCGTCTTCGAGAGGCCGATCAAGATCAATTCTTCGGTTATGGTGAAACGATTGGCGCCGCGGAGTCGCTGGCTAGAGAGCTCGCTCGCGGAATGATCGCGACGTTCGACTCATTTCAAGCGGGCTGGGGTGACGGCTCTCCGATCGCCAAAGCACTTCCGCCTGACCAACTCGGGCGAGATGCTGAACTGTTTGGGCGAGCACTACTTACTGGACAGCACGCCCTGTTCAATGACATGCGAGTCCGGCAGCTCTTTCCTGGTTGGCATCCCCATGTCTTACCCGTTGGTGTCTTGCTCGCGTTTCTCAGCCTGAAGCGTTCCGACCAGGTTCGGGCTGCCGAGTATCTTCGAGTCGCGCAGCACTCGTCCCAGAAGGGACTGCTCAATGCCTCCTGGAGAGCCTTGCTCGCGCGCGCGGGGCGCGCTTGTCGTCGCATGCGCACGCGATCTCCGAAGGTTCCAGTGCGCAGGGTGTAGCTGGACTAGCAGTTACTAGCTGGCTTCGCGGCGCGCTGGTTCAGGTGCCGAGCAGCATTTGCGGCCGGCTCGCGAAGCGCGGCGACGTCCCGCCGACGGCTGCGCCGCCCTTTGCTCACCCACCCATTCGAGCGAGCCGCTACTGCCAGGTGTTGTTCTTGCGCTGGATGTCGGCCCACGGGCTCTTGCAGAGCGTGCAATCGCTGCTGAAAAACCAGGGTTTGGCGCCTTGGTCGCCGTAGATCCAATAGCGCAGCCAGGCGACGAGGGGGGCGCGTTCCTGGCCGGCGTTACCGAGCGGAATCAGGTGGCCCGCGAACGACGGCGCCTGGCCCGTGGCGCTTAGCAAGCGTTCGCGGCCCGAGTAGGGTAGCGGCATGAGCGTTGTCCCCGGAGGTTCGGCACGCACCCTTTTCTCCACCGCGCTGCTCGCGTGCTTCGTGCTGTCGGTGGCGCTGGCTTGCAAGAAAAGAGCGGAATCCAAGCTCAGCCCCGCAGCGGCTGCCCAGGCCGAAAAACTCAAGCCCGAGGTCAAGCTCCGGCTGACCCAGCTTTCGAGCCTTGCGGCGAAGTCGAAGTCCCTGCCTCAGACGTCGACAGACGAGCCGCCCACGAAGGCAGTCGCGCCCGGGATCATCAGCGAAAATCAGCTGGATGATCCCCACAAGACTCTATCCAGCGACGAGCTCGACGTCGGCGACAGCACTTTTTCGGTGTGCAAGAGCAAGCTCGAAAGCACCGCGCTCAAGGACGAGGACATTCAGTGGCTCGAGCGCTGCTCGAAGCTCACAACTGCGGGGGTAATCCGCCAGAAATCGTTCGTTCGTCCGGAGGTCGACGCCAGCACGAGGAGCTTCAAGCCCGGGGAGTTCCGTGGCGACATCGTGGTCTTCGACCTGGCCACCGCCGAGGTTCGCGCCCGCTACTCGCTCGACGTCCAGAACGACAGCCAGCTCCGGCTCGAGGGCAATCCCGACCAGCGAGCATGGGAGCGACTCGCCGAGTCCGAGCTCAAACGGAAAGTAACGTCCGTGATCCAGGCGAAGCTCCTGGAGGGCAACAAGAGGGTCATGGGGCTCTGATCCCTAGCGCCGCCGCGCGACGAGTAGTGACGTCGCAGCCGACGGCTGCGCCGACCACTGCTCACCCACCCATTCGGGCGAGCCGTTTACTGCCAGGTGTAGTTCTTGCGCTGGATGTCGGCCCACGGGCTCTTGCAGAGCGTGCAATCGCTGCCGAAAAACCAGGGCTTGGCCCCTTGGTCGCCGTAGATCCAGTAGCGGAGCCAGGCGACGAGCGGGGCGCGTTCCTGGCCGGCGTTGCCGAGCGGAATCAGGTGGCCGGAGAACGACGGCGCCTGACCGGTGATCAAGGTGGCCATGATCGTCGGCTGCTTCGACGACTGGGTGTACGTCGGCTGGACGAACTGCGCCTTGCTCACGAAGTTGTCGTTGTCCGAGGTCATGAGCAGGAGCGGGCCGCTCACGCTGCCGGATGCCGCGGTGAGGCCGTGCATCGAGACCACGGCCTTGACCTTGGGATGCGCGCCGGCGCCGACCGCGGAGCCGCCGCCCATCGAATAGCCGATGGTCGACGCGCATTCGACGGCGAGCTTGCCCTGGAGCACGCCGGATGCGCTGTCTTGCTGGATCAGCCACTCGAGCCCGTCGCGCACCAGTTGTGCGGTCATCGACGTGCTGTTGCTGGCGATCACGACGAAGCCGTGGGAAGCGACGGTGGTCAAAAGGTCGACGTAGAGATCGGGCGTGGTGCTGACGCCGTTGCCCCACGACGTCGGCGGATGTTTGAATCCGTTTTCGCCGAGCGTGGTGGGACGGAACATCGTGTACTGGCCGCTCGGTCCGGTGTTGTTGGTGCGAGTGACCGCAAACGGACCTTTCGCGCCGTAGTCGCTGACGGCGCCGCTGGGACCGGCTGTGCAACCTGCGCCCGGCGGATTGCCAGTGCCGGCCGCGCCACCGACGCCGTCGCTGCCGCCGACGCCAGTGCTGCCCCCGACGCCGTCGCTGCCGCCGATGCCGTCGCTTCCGCCCAGACCGCCACCGCTGCCGCCCAGACCGCCGGTGCCGCCGGCGCCGTCACCGCTCGAGCCGCCGGCGCCGTCGCCGCTCGAGCCGCCGACACCGCTGCCGTTTGAGCCGCCGAAACCGCTCCCGCTTACGCCCGCGAAGCCACCCGCGGCGCCCGAGCCGCCGGGGCCGGTGCCGCCGCTCTGGAAGGGCCCGTTGTTGCCGTCGGTCTCCGTTCCGGAGGAGCAGCTGAAGGCTCCGACTGCGAGCACGATCGAAAGCCGTTTTACTTTGATTCTCACGTTGGGCTCCTTCACTGCCACGTGTAGTTTTTGCGCTGGATGTCGGTCCAAGGGCTCTTGCAGAGCTTGCAGTCGGTGCCGAAAAACCAGTTCTTCGCGCCCTGATCGCCGTACAGCCAGTAACGCAGCCACGCGACCATCGGCGCGCGCTCGTCGCCGGCGTTGCCGAGCGGAATCAAGTGACCGGCGAACGAAGGCGTGCCGGGCCGTTCGAGCGTGGCCATCAGCGTCGGCGCCTGCGTCGAGCGCTGGTACGTTGGCTGGACGTAGCCGGACTTGGTCACGAAGCCGTCGTCCGTCGACGTCACGAGCAGGAGCGGCGCGTTCGCGTTTCCGGAAGTGGCCTGAAGACCGTGCAGCGAGACGATCGCCCGCACGTCGGGATGCGCGCCGGCGCCGACCGCGGAGCCGCCGCCCATCGAGTAGCCGATGGTCGCCGCGCACTTGCTCGCGAGCTTGCCCTGAAGCACGCCCGACGCGCTGTTCTGGGCGATCAACCACTCGAGCCCGTCGCGCACGAGCTGCGCGGTCATGGTCGAACTGTTGCTGGCGATCACGACGAAGCCGTGGGAAGCGACGGTGGTCAAAAGCTCGACGTAGAGATCGGGCGTGGTGCTGACGCCGTTGCCCCACGAAAGCGGCGGATGCTTGAAGCCGTTTTCGCCGAGCGTGGTGGGCCGAAACATCGTGTACTGGCTGCTCGGTCCGGTGCTGTTGGTGCGAGTGACGGCAAACGGACCTCGCGCGCCGTAGTCGCTGACCGGAGGCAATGCGGGTCCGGTGCAGCCGCCCGCGCTGCTGCCGCCCGTGCCGCCCGTTGCGCCGGTGCCGCCGGTTGCGCCCATTCCGCCCGTAGCGCCGGTGCCGCCGGTTGCACCCGTTCCGCCGCTGCCACCGGTTGCGCCGCTGCCACCGGTTGCGCCGGTGCCGCCGGTCGCTCCGGTGCCGCCAGTTCCCGCATCGCCGGCAGTGCCCGCTGAACCGCTCGTTCCGCTGCTCCCGCCCGGGCTCGATCCGGAGTCACCGCCAGTCCCGGAATCACCGCCGGTCGCGCCGTCGCCACCGAAGCCGCCGGAGCCGCCGAAGCTGTTCGTCCCGCCAAAGCCGCTGGAGCCGCTGGAGCTGCTGCCCGACGCGCCCGCCGTACCGCCCTCGGCACCGGTGCCGCCGCCAGCGTCTCTCGCGGCGTTGCCTCCGCGCCCGCCGCCGCCCGCCGGGGGATCCTCGGCGCTGCAGGCGAAAACGCCAGAGATCGAGGCTGCACCAAAGACAAAGTGCAAGCACGCCACGCGCACACTTCGACGCACGACTCCCGCCTTTCCTGTTCGCTAGATCCGCGCTGATGAGCGCGTTCGCGCGCGCCGCTAAGTCAGGAACCAATTGGCGCGAGCGATCACCTGCTGGGAGTAACACGGTGCCGCTAGTTTGCCGCTGACATTGCCCGCCATTCTATTCCCCTGCCGCGACAGCTCAGCGCGTAACTACAGCCATTTTCTCGGGTGATCCGTCGTGGCCGAAGCATTGAAGTTATGCTGCCGCGCATGTCGAAAGTGATGATCGTCACCGGCGGCAGCCGCGGAATCGGCGCAGCAACGGCGCGGCTCGCGGCCAGGCGCGGCTACGCCGTCGCGGTCAACTACCTGCGCGACGCGGCCGCCGCAGAAGCCGTGGTGGCGTCGATCGCCGCGGAGGGCGGGAGGGCGCTTTCGATCGCCGCGGACGTGAGCCGCGAAAGCGAAGTGGAACGGATGTTCGCGCGAGTCGACGAGGCGCTGGGAAAGGTCGACGCGCTCGTGAACAACGCCGGCGTGGTCGATGTGCAGGCGCGAGTCGACGCGATGAGCGAAGCGCGGCTCCGCCGCATGTTCGAGATCAACGTGATCGGCAGCTTCCTCTGCGCGCGCGAAGCGGTGCGCCGCATGTCGAGCTCGCGGGGCGGAGCGGGAGGCTCGATCGTGAACGTGTCGTCCGCCGCGGCTCGCCACGGATCGGCCGGCGAATACGTGGACTACGCCGCTGCCAAGGCCGCGATCGATACGTTCACGATCGGCCTCGCGCGCGAAGTCGCAAACGAGAAAATTCGCGTCAACGCGGTGCGACCCGGCATCATTCTCACTGGGATCCACGCGAGCGGGGGCGACCCCGACCGCGCGCTCCGCCTCGGGCCGACGCTGCCCATGCAGCGCGCCGGCACCCCGGAGGAAGTGGCGAGCGCGATCTTGTGGCTGTGCGGGGAGGAATCCAGCTATTCGACCGGGTCGATTCTGGACGTCGCGGGCGGACGCTGAGCGCCGCTTACCTCCGAGGTAGGTGAGCTCCGGCAGCCGCCGGCTATAACCGGTGCATGCCGACCGCCCCGTTGCAGAGGCAGGACAACGCTTTCGGCCACTTGCTCCAGCATTGGCGCCGCACGCGCGGCAAGAGCCAGCTCGGTCTGGCGCTCGACGCGCAGGTTTCGCCGCGGCACGTGAGCTTCGTGGAGACCGGCCGTTCCAGCCCGAGCCGGGAAATGGTGCTCACGCTCGCCAATGCGCTGAACGTGCCTTTGCGCGAGCAGAACGCACTCTTGCTCGCCGCGGGCTACGCGCCGGCGTACCGCGAGACCCGGCTCGACGCGCCGGAGCTCGAGCCGGCCCGGCGCGCGCTCGAGCTGATCCTGGGGCACCAGGAACCGCACCCGGCCGTGGTGATGAATCGGCACTGGGACATCGTGTCGGCCAATCGTGCGGCGCAGCGCTTCTTTGCGCTGCTGCTCGCGGACAGCGATCTGGCCGAAAACGAGCGGGGCAACGTGGTGCGGCTGATGTTCGATCCGCGCGGCTTGCGCCCCCACGTTTCGAACTGGGAAAGCGTGGCCGAGGGCTTGATTCAGCGCGTGCATCGCGAAGCCGTCGGCGGCTTGCTCGATTCCGCGTCGAACCAGCTGATAAAGGAGGTGCTGGCGTACCCCGACGTTCCGCAGCGCTGGCGAACGCCCGATCTCGGCGTGCCGCTCGCGCCGTTCATCCCGGTGGCGTTCCAGAAGGGCGAGCTCGCGATGCGCTACTTCTCGACCGTGACGACGCTCGGTACTCCGCAGGACATCACGCTGCAGGAGCTCCGCGTGGAATGCTTCTTTCCCGCAGATGCGGAGACCGAGCGCCGCGCCGATCTTCACTTTCGGTAGAGCTTCTCGATCACGTCGGCCGTCATGTCCTTTTCGTACGGCTGAGGGCCGCTGCGCGCGACCTCGAGCCAGGTCGGCCGATTGCTGACGCGCTCCCACCACGCGGCCAGGTGGCGGCGGCGCCGGATCGGCTCGTCTTCGCCGATCTGGCTCATGTATTCGAGGTATGGCATCCAGTGGACGTCGGCGAGGGTGAAGCTTTCGCCGGCGAGATACGAGGTGACGGCCAGCGCCGCGTCGATCGCGTCGAGCGCGGGCTCGATGCCCTCCCGACCCGCGGAAATCGCCTGCGCATTGGGCTCGCCGCCGAGGTAGCGCCGGAACAGGCGCTCGACGATCAGCGGATGCGCGAACGGGATGAAATACGAGTCCGCGACGTTGATCCACTGGTCCTGCCGCGCCACCTCGCGCAGCGCCACCGGGGTCAGCGTGTTGCCGCCGAGCTTGGCGTCTAGATAGCGGTTGATCGCGCGCGTCTCGAAGAGCACGAAGCCGTCGTCTTCGAGCACCGGCACCTTGCCGAACGGGTGGAGCGCGAGGTGGCTCGGATGTTTCTGTTCGCCTTTCGGGATCATCACTAGGACGAGCTCGGCGTCGTGGCGCTTTTCAGCCAGGGTCATCAGGGTTTTTCGGGTGTTGACGCTCCACGGGTGTCCATAGACTTTCATGGTCGGCTCCTGTTTGAAGGCCTGTCGTTGGAATGCGGCAGAGCGCGGCCGTCCTCAATTCCCTCCCAGGTAAGTGATACGCTCCAGCGGATGTGGGCGCGGTCGATGTTGGCGGCGGCCCTGATTCTGGTCGCGTGTGACGGCGATGAAACGCCGTCCGTAGCGGTGGCCGGCGATGGCGCAGCGATCGACGCGGCGGCTTTCGTGCCCGGCGATCCGGTACTGCTCTCGAACGGTTCGCCGGGGCGGGACGAGGATCCCTTCGTGCTGAAAACCCGCGACGGCTGGGTCTACGTCGCGTGGTTCAGTGATCGCACCGGCGACGGTGACATCTATTTGCGCCGCACGCGAGACGGCGCCCTCTGGAGCGAACCGATCCGCGTGTCGAGCACGCCCGAGCGCGATCTCTACCCGACGCTCTTCGAGGACGACGCCGGCCGTGTGCACGCCACGTGGTTTCGCCGCGGCGACGGCGGGAACGGACGCGGACACATCGTTTACACGAGCACGGCCGACGCGCTGACCTGGAGTCCGGCTTCCGAGGTCGCGGTGACCTCGCCCGCCGGCGCCGACAACGACTGGACGCCGTCGATCGCAGAGACCCCGGGCGGCGGGCTCGTGATCGCGTTCGCGCGCGACGGTTGCTATCCGCGCCCGCAGCCGTGCTTCACGCTGAAGGTGGTCACGTCCAAGGACGGCGTGACCTGGAGCGCGCCGGCGCCGATGGCCGAGGGCTCGGGCGAACAGGACCACTTGCCGTTTCTGGCGCGCGGCGGAGCGGCGCTGACCGCGGTCTGGAATCGCTACGCGGCGAACGCCACGCTGCCCTATTTGACGGGTACGACCGACGTCTTTTCCGCCACGTCCGTCGACGGCACGAGCTGGGCCATGACGAGCGCGCTCACGGCCAACGACGCCGAGCAGGTCACGGACGTGTTTCCGGTGCTGTACGCCGACCACGCACGCGATCTGCGCGTGCTGTGGCTGTCTGCGACGCCGTCGTCACAAGCCGTCGTCGAGCGCGCGGTTTCTGGCGCCGCGGCAGCGACTGAAATCGCGGGCTTGCCCGCTTCGGGCTACTCCCATCACGTCGTTGCCACAGCGACGCCCGGCGTCTACCTCGGGGCGTGGGTGAGCGGTACGGATCCGACACAAGACATCTACGCACGCGCTTTCCGCCGCTGAGATGCGGTCGCGGTCGGGGCGACCTATCCTGGTCGAGGCACCGTGTCGTCACGCATCGAGGACTACGCGCTGATCGGCGATACCAGGACCTGTGCGCTGGTCAGCCGCTCGGGATCGATCGATTGGCTGTGCGTGCCCCGGTTCGATTCGGGCGCTTGCTTCGCGGCTTTGCTCGGGGAACCGCACCACGGGCGCTGGTTGATTGCGCCCGCGGTTGACGAGCCCCCGCGCCTGCGGCGCCGCTACCGCGACGACAGCCTGGTGCTCGAAACCGAATTTGCGACGGCCGCCGGCGTCGTGCGCCTGATCGATTGCATGCCGCCCGGCGAGGAGACGCCGAACCTGATTCGCCTCGTCGAGGGCGTCGAGGGCGAGGTTTCGCTGAGGATGGAGCTGATCGTGCGCTTCGATTACGGCTGGGTGGTGCCCTGGGTGCGCCGCGCCGACGGCTGCTTGACGGCGGTGGGCGGGCCGGACGCGCTGGTCCTGCGCACGCCGGTGGCGACGCACGGCGAGAATTTCACGACCGTCTCGGAGTTTCGCGTGCGGGCGGGCGAGCGCATCCCGTTCGTGTTGAGCTGGCATTCCTCGAACGCGCCGCCGCCGCCTGCGCTCGACGCCGGCGCGACGATCGCCCACGCCGAAGCGTGGTGGCGTGGTTGGGCCGCCCGCGCGACCTTTCACGGACCCTGGCGCGACGCGGTGGTGCGCTCGCTGATCACACTCAAGGCCCTGACCTATTCACCGACTGGGGGCATCGTTGCCGCTGCCACGACTTCGTTGCCGGAGCAGCTCGGCGGCGTGCGAAACTGGGACTATCGCTACTGCTGGCTGCGCGACGCCACGTACACGTTGTACGCGCTCACGCTCGGCGGGTTTCACGAAGAAGCGTCCGCCTGGCGCGACTGGCTCTTGCGCGCGGTGGCAGGCACACCGTCCCAGCTGCAGGTGATGTACGGAGTGGCGGGGGAACGGCGCCTGACCGAGCTCACGCTGGATTGGTTGCCGGGGTACGCCCGCTCGACGCCGGTCCGGATCGGGAATGCAGCCGTCCAGCAACGCCAGCTCGACGTGTACGGAGAGGTCATGGACGCCTTGCACCTGGCCCGGCGCGCCGGACTGCCGCCCGATCCGCCGGCCTGGAGCGTCCAGCGCACGCTGCTCGAGTTTCTGGAAACGAACTACGAAAATCCGGACGAGGGCATCTGGGAAGTGCGCGGGCCGCTACAGCACTTCACACACTCGAAGCTCATGTCGTGGGTGGCCTTCGACCGCGCGGTGAAAGCGGTCGAGCGCTTCGGCGGCGACGGCCCGCTCGAACGCTGGCGTGCGATCCGTGACCGCATCCACCGTGAGGTCTGCGAAAAGGGCTACGATTCCGCAAAAGGCGCCTTCACTCAGGCCTACGGGTCGCCGAAACTGGATGCGTCGCTCTTGATGGTGCCGCTGGTCGGCTTCCTGCCGCCGAACGATCCGCGCGTGGTGAGCACGGTCGCGGCGATCGAACGCGAGCTGCTTCGAGACGGCCTGGTGCTCAGATACCGAACCGAAGACGGCGCGGACGGGCTCCCGCCCGGCGAAGGCGTGTTCCTGTTGTGCAGCTTCTGGCTCGCCGACAACTACGCGTTGATGGGACGGCGCGAGGACGCGCTTTTGCTGTTCGAGCGCCTGCTCGCGCTGCAGAACGACGTTGGGCTGCTCTCGGAACAATACGATCCCGGTGCGGGTCGCCAGCTGGGCAATTTCCCGCAAGCGTTCTCGCATGTCGGATTGATCAACACCGCCTTCAACTTGACGCCCAACCAGCGCGCGCCGGCACGGGAACGAAAAACCTGATTCGTCAGTCAACCGAGATGACGAACGCCTGCTTCGAGCGTTCGAAGCCGAGGGCGTCGTAAAAGCCGTGAATTTCGGAGCGCGTCAGCGCGCTCATCAGCATCACCTTGTGGCAGCCGCGCGCCCAGCACGCATCGAGCAGCCGCCGCATCAGCGCCGAACCGAGGCCTCTCCGCCGAAAGGCCGCGGCGGTCACCACGTTCTCGATCAGCGCGTAAGGGCGTGCGCGATGCGTGAGATTGGCGATCACGGTCGCGCTGCACGCAGCGGCCAGCTCGGCGCCGACGAACCCGCCCAGCTGAATCTGCGCTTTGTCGCTCACCAGCCCGCGCCAGATCCCTTCCACCACGCTGCGTTCGGCGAGCG
>Ga0111538_10003460_pt1 | contig 22050 bp, 19 predicted proteins | sample SoiMethybrSBSTD1_FD_79669 | JGI IMG/M metagenome (GOLD analysis project Ga0111538, IMG submission 79669) | Bulk soil microbial communities from a Populus tree surrounding site in Tennessee, USA - Soil MetaG P. TD hybrid SBSTD1 (version 2)... | ecosystem: Environmental > Terrestrial > Soil >... | reverse complement strand
GGCGACGCATCCAGGCGCGATCGGCGTAGTGCCGGGCACCGTGCTCAGCAGGAACGCACACGGCACGATCGCCGGGTTGCCCGTGCTGCGCAGCGAGAACGTCGTGTTGCCCAACGTCGCGCGGTCGGGTGTGCCGGTCGCGAACAGAGTCGGTGCATTCGGGATGCCGCAGCCTCCGCCGAGGTTCTGGTTGAACACGCCGCTCGGTGTCGTCGACGACACGCTGACCGTCAGCGCACCCGGTCCGACGTCGTACTGGTCGAGCAACAGCGTGCCCGCGAGAGGCGCCGCGTCGCTGTCGAACCAGAAGTTGTAGATGCTGTTCCATCGCAGCGGGTTCGGGCTCACCGCCTGGGTCTGGAACACGATCTCGCTGCCGACCTTGGACGAAGTCCAGTCGGTGAGCGCGTTGCGATCCACGTCGTGGAAGCCGAAGTTCAGCACCTGGGCCTCGGGGCATACCGGGATGCGGAAGGCGCCCATGCCGCGCTTGTTGTCGCGGTTCTGGACTGCGTACTCGTAGTGGTAGAGCCCGTTCGTCGGGCCCGTCACCTTGACGGCGACGTAGAAGCGGCCATCGTCGGTGCCGTTCGCGGCGGAGGTGATCGTGGCGCCGTTCCAGCGCTGCAGCACCGAGCCGAGCAGGTAGTTCGCGCCGTCGGTCAGAGTCCAGTTGGTCGAGCCGTTCCAGACCGCGGTGAACTGGCGCGAACCGATGTTGTTGTCGCGCACCGATTCCGCCTCCGATTGGATCAGGTAGCCGGACTGGTAATAGAAGTTGGCGCCGGGCACGTTGAGATCGTCGTCGTAGACGCGCATGCAGTCGCCGATCGACTGGTTCAGCACGTTGGCCTGCGTCTGCGTCAGGCTGCGGATGCCGTCGCACTGCAGGGACACCGCGACCGGCGGGTTGCCGCGATCGAACCAGGAGCACTGCGGCACCCAACCGCCGAGCCACGGGTCGACCTCTCCGGGCGGACCGAGATTGAAGTGATCCACGGCCTGCGAGTTCGCGTAGGTGTCGCTGCACCCGACGTGCACGAAGCTCGTCGTCCCACCGCCGATGCAGGAGCCGCACGTGCTCGGGTCGTTGTTGGAGCCGAACGTGTGCTTGACCCACGAGTAGTTCGAGATCTGCACGAACCGGCCGCCGGATTCGCGAGCCACGATGTAGTGGATGAAGCCGTGGTTCGGATTCATCGCCGCCTGGAACGGGATGTTCGACGTGCCCGGATTGCAGCACTTGGTCCACATGCCGATCGCCTGCACGCCGTTCGGGAACGCGCCGGTGCGGCGGTAGCGCGCGATTGCCCAGGTGTCCTCCAACTTGATATCGCGGCCAGGAATGTAGCCGGTTTGTGCGGACAGATCGGCGGCAATAGTGGTGACTAGCAGCAACGACAAAAGGCGCAGGCGCATGATGCCTCGGTCTTGAAGGAGAATGCCATGGCGGATCGCCACGGGCGGGGCACCCAGAACACTATCCTCGTTCGGCAAGATCGCCAGCATCCGCATCCTTGCTGCGCGCCGAATCGACCCGAACGAGGGAGCGGGTATTGACCTGAATGGGTGGGAAGGATCGACGCGAACCGCTTTGGCTGTCGAGCCCGGTGACGGGACGCGGTGCGTCTTGCACTGGCGGGAAGCGCGTGGCGCGCGGCTCGCCGTTACGTACCTTTGACCCGATGCCCGAAGCTTTCCTCGAGCGCGACTTCAAGGCCTACGAGCGCCATCGCCAGGACGATCCCGAATACAACGCGCTGCGGCTCAGCGTGCGGCGCAAGTTGAAGGCGATGGTCGACGGCGTCGTCGTGGAGGCCAAGGCGCTCGGGGTCGAGTTGAGTGCGCAGGCGGGATTGCACCACCCGTACACGATGAACAGCTACCGCGTGCGCGAGCAGCGCGCCTACCTCTGCCGCGGTACGAGGGAACGCAAGAAGCTCGCCGCGTTCTTCGGCGAGGCGCTCGGCAAGGACGCCGAGACGCACTACATCCAGACCGTGCTCGAAGCATGTCTCGACGACCAGATCGTCGAGGCCGCGTTGCGCATCCACCCGCAAGCGTGGTGGGACGGTGAGCACCTGAAGAAGAAGGTGCTGCAGGATCCCGCGCGCATGGACGAGTTGTGCACGCTGCTGCGCGCCTTGCCGCCCGGCTTCAATCTCAAGCTGCACGACTGGAAGCTCGACCACTGGTGCTCGCAGGCCAAAGCACCGGCGATCAAGGAGATGCTGCAGCACTACACGCCGGGCAATCACTGGCTGCACGTGCAGCGCCAGCTGCCGAAGGAGGACGCGCTCGCGATGGGGCCCGATGGCGAGGCGTGGGTGCGCAGCTCGTTGCTCGCGCTGTTGCCGATCTACCGGTTCACGCTCTGGGAACCGTGATCACCGGCCATGCGCGTCACCGTGACCATTCACTGGGCGGGGTAGGTGGCCTTGACCCATTCGGCCCATTTGCGGTCGAAGTCGAGGATCGAGAGACCGTAGGCCTGCTGCAGCGCGTCGCGCGTCGCTCCGACGAGATCGCTCTGGTCCGGACCCCAGTCCTTGGTGACGCGGCCCTTCACCAGGAACAGGAACTTGCGCCACTTCTCGGGGCCTTGCGACATCAGCCAGTCCATGCGCGACCAGACCGCGACGTGGTCGTTGAACGTGATGTTGCCGAAGTCGCGCCAGGTGTAGGCCTCCGCGAACGGCGCGAACTTCCCGTTGCTGCTGACGAGGTTGCGGCAGTAGGGCTCCCATTTGTCGATGAGTTTCATGTCGGCCGTCGAGCCTTCGTTCTGATCGAAGTTGGGCCACTTCGTGTCGACGCGGCGGCAGTTCCAGTGCCCGAAGGCCTCGCGCATCCAGACCGGCAGGTCGTAGGCGTAGTAGCGGAACCCGTCCATGAGGTTCTGGCTCACGTTGAACGCGAGCGCACAGTGCAGCGCGGTGTCGTGCTTGAGCGGCCGCACGTCGTCTTCGCACGCGCACGTGAACAGGATCGAGCTGCTCTCCACGAAGTGCCACCGCTGCGGCATCGACGAGTCGCGGCCGATGAACGTCTTCATGTATTGCCGGTACGAACCCTCCTTGTCGAACACGAGCACGAGATACTTGTCCTTCATGCCGAAGTACGGCCCGTAGCCCATGTAGCGGACGCCGCCGTTGGCCACGACCTTGCCCGGGTCGGTCGGGAAGTCGGCGTCCTTCACGCCGAACAGCTCCGACGTCTCGGCATACAGCTTCTCCATGCGGTAGGCGGTCAGGTGCGCGCGCAACCACGGGTCCAGCCTGCGGGTCTTCGGGTTGATGCCGGGCAACACCTTGGCGAGCTCCTCGAGCTCCTTGCGCAGCTTGGCCTTGGTCTCGGCTTCCTCCGGCACGGCATAGGCCGTCAGGTTGGTGCCGATGCGGAAGTGCGTGGTCTCGGTCCAGAGGATCGGGACGAATTCGAACACAGCATCGATCTTGTCGCTCGTGACCGGCTTGTCCGCGAGATTGCCGAAGCGGAACGGCCCGAACGAGACGTAGCCGGCCTTGGTCATCAGTGCGGGGTCGTTCTTCGTGTACGGATCGATGCGCCACTTCGGCGTCTTGTCGGCCTGGGCACAGGCCATGGCCGGAGCAAGCAGTGCAGCGAGCAGTTGGGTCGTGCGCATGAGTGCGGGAACGGGTCTGGTCGGGGTGGGGGTGCGAGCGGTCAGATCTTCTTGAGCCATGCTTGGGCCATCTGGATCGCGTCGAAGACGTTGAGGTTCTCGATCGGCGCCTCGCCGTGCAGCACGCGCATCGTGTTCACGGCCTCTTTCTTCACGGTGTGCTCCGAAGCGTTCAAGTAGGTCCGCATGATCACGTAGTGCTCCTTGACGGCGAGGTAGCGCTCGAGGCGGAGGCCGGCCATCTGGTCGGCGGCCGGGGCCTTGGCGATTGCTTCGAAGACCCAGTTGCCCGCGTCCACCGAGCGGGCGGCAGGCAGGACCTCCGCCGTGATTGCGCCTACTTCCTTCCACCTTGTCTTGGTGTAGGCGATCACGGCAGGCACCGCCTCGCGCTCCTTCAAGGCCAGCATGCCGAGCGATGCATAGTAGGCGGTCGGTTCGTCCTTCTCCTTGCACCCGGCCTTCAGCACCGGCAGCAGGTCGGGGTCGACGAAGCGGCACATGCGCAGGAACAGATAGCGGCGCAGCGCGAAGCGCGGCTTCTTCGACTCGCGCGCCATGAGGTTCGCGTGCGTCGGCTTCAAAGCCTCGTCGAACACGCAGAACAGATGCGCATTGAAGCTCTCGTCCTTGTCGGAGTCGGACACCTGCTGCAGCAGCAGCGGCATCGCGCTGTCGCCGAGCGCGATCAGCTGTTGCTTTGCTTCTTCGCGCAGCTTCGGATCGGCCTTGCGGAACTGCCCGGCCAACGAGAACACGCGTTCTTTGTCGGTCTCCTTGAGCGCGGGCCATTCGGCCAGCTTGGCACCTGCCGCGGGCGCGGGTTCAGGCTTCTGGGAAGCCGGCGCGGTCGGGGGCGCCTTCGTGTCCGGGGAACCCTGTGCGCGAAGCCCGCACGGCAACAGCAGGACTTGGAGGAGCAGCACGAGGGCAGGTGCTCGCGATCGGTCAGTCATGGTTGTTTCGGCGGCTTGAGCCAGGTGGGGAGCGCTTCGCGGTAGTCGGGATGCACGAACGTCACCTTGTCGGCGACGCGGGCGTGTTCGGCTTCGATCCATTGCTGCCACTCGGTCGCCGAATGCGTCACGAAACCGATCTGGAGAGCCGTGCAGTAGTCGTCGAGCATGGCCGCGGACTCGTGGAGCCCGAGGCAGCCGACGACGAAGTAGCCCGAGGGCACTTCGATCGGCGGACTCACGGATCCCTGGAGCATCTCGTTGAACAGGAAGAGCGCGACGGGCAGCTGCACGTGGGTACGCCTGAAGTTGTGCACGTCCTTCATGTGCGGAGGCAGCAGCTCCGCGCGCTGCTGGAGCTCCTCGATGTTCGTCGCCACGGAACAGAGCGCCTCGGCGTGCTCGCGTTGTTCGGCCCGTTCTTTCGGGAACGCGCGCTGCGCCAGCCGAAGCGGCAGCAGATACTGGTCCAGCACCAGCTGCACGCGCGTCTTGCGACCCGCATTCGGCATGAAGGACCCGAGGAACTCGAGGTAGGGCTCGACCTCGGTGATTCCGACCTCGATGCCGTCGACGACGAGCAGTCGCGTCTCTGCAGCCGGTGCATCGCCGCCGCAGGCTGCGAGCAGCAGCGCTGCGGCGCCGAATGCGTTCCGCCGATGGTTTGGTGGGTTCACGGGGTGTCGAGGGCCGCCAGGAAATCGCAGACCGGACCACTCAGGAAGCGGTAGGTCGCATAGAGATGGTTAGCGAGCTGGGGGGCATCGGCAACCGCCATCGGGCCCGCAAAACTGCTCGTGTTCTCGAGCCACAGCGACTGGGCGTCCTGCGGCCACGTCTCGATGCGCACGTGGTAGGTCTCGCGAGCGCCCTGATTGGGCGGGAACACGAGACGCACGCCAAGCGACTGCAGCGGACGTCCGAAGGTCTGCCACGCCTCGGTGCCCGGCGCGATGAGCCGTTGGCTCAAGAAACCGCGGCCGTCGCGGAAATGACGCGGTGAGATCAGCGAGCGCACGACGAACTGCTGCGCCACCGTGGCCGTGACACCGAGCGTCTGGAAGGCGGCCATCGTGACGTTCACGACGCGCGTCGCGAAGTCCTCGACGGTCGTGCCGCGCAGTTCCTCGCGCAGCACGAGCCGATCCCAGGCGAAGCTGGCCGTCGAGATCTGGCCCGGTGCCTGCGGCAGGTTGCTCAAGTGGATGCCGTCGGGGGCCACCTGGAAGTTCTGGTAGCAGGTCGCGGGCTGCCGGTAGAGGGTGTTGTGGATGCTCTGGACGAGGTCGGCCCGCAGTTGCTGCGGCGGATACAGAATCTCGGCGGCGAACGCGATCGTGCGCGGGTCGTAGCTCATTGCTGTTGGGGGCGACGAGGGTCCTCGCGCTGTGCGGCATTCTCGCATGCGGAGGGCCGCTCAGACAGGATCCGTCGTGCGCCGAGACCGATCATCGTAATCGCGGCTGCGTTGCGGCGATGCCAAACTGCTGCCCGTCGCGGTCCGCTCACGAGCTGCGAGGGTTGCCGGCCGCATGCTCGGGGACGCGGGCGCAGGGCCGTGGCGGAGCATCGCAAAGCGAAGCAATGGAATGTGGGAGGAATCCCTTGCTCGGCTCGTTTCCCGGCCCCCCGCGGGTAGACTCCTGCGCCCTGTTTTTCTCCCTGATCCTCCGATGCAACGCGTTCTCGTCCTCGCCGCCGCCCTGGTCGCCGCAACCGGGTTCTCCCTCCGTGCCCAGCCCCCGCAAGAGCAGCTCAAGGAGCTCCGGCGTCAAGTCGACAAGCTGAACGACCAGCTCGTCGCGGAGCGCGCGAGCCTGCTGACGGATCTGCATGTGAACGGCGTGCGGCTGGACCCGCGCGATGTGATGAGGGAGGCCGTGTATCTGACGGGCGGCAAACTCGTCGAAGCGAAGGTGGCCAGCTTCTTCATCCTCGAGGAGCTCAAGAAGCAGGTCGATTCGGGACTACGCAAGGCCGCCGACTTCATCGTGACGGATGAAGACGTGATGAACCAGCTGCAGCCGCTGATGGGGGAGTTCTCGACGAAGAATCCGGGCGTCGACTTCTGGGAGGTCGTGCGTTCCCAGTATGGCCTCGACCGCGAGAGCTTCCTCGACCAGCGCAAGGAAGCGCTCGTGTTCGATCGTGTGTTCTTTCCGGGCACGCCGAAGGAGTGGCCGGACATCACCAAGGAAGCCATCAAGGCGCAGACCCAGAGCGACCAAGGCCCGAAGTTCCTCGAGCAGCTCGAGAAGGCCTGTGAAGGAGTCGACGAGAAGGGCCAACCGCGCAAGCTGCCCGAGTTCTGGGTCAACATGCTGCGCACGTTCGTGCAGAAGGGCCTGCGCAGCTGGAGCGACATCAAATACGCCTCCAACGGCCTGCCGTCGGACATCGTGCTCAAGGTCAACGATCTGCAGTGGTCCACGCAGGAAGCGTTCGACTTCGTGAAGAAGGGCCTGTTCGTCCAGGATCTCGAACGTGCGATGCAGGAAGTCGTCGCGCGCGAGGCCCTGCGGCAGGTGCTCGTGAGCAAGGGCGCCTACATCAGCGATGAAGAGTTCGCGCGCCGCTACGACGAGTATCGCCAGCCTTTCGACAGCACGCCGTTCACGGTCGAGATCATCGCGACGCGCTTCAAGGGATACCCGTGCCTCGAAGCGTTCCGGTCCAGGTGGCGTCTGATCACGTCCTATGGCGACATGATCAAGGCGGAGGTCAACGACGAGAACCTGCAGGCCCACGCGGACAAGTACGCGGCTTTCTTCGCCGAGGGGCAGGTCGACGTGAACCTGATCCCGTTCCAGGCGCGCAATCCGAAGACGGGCGCCTGGGAGCCGGATGGCATGGCCAAGGCCAAGGAGCGCTGTGAGGCCGTCTTCGCGGCGCTCGAAAAGAAGGAGCTGACGTTCGACCAGGCCCTCGACAAACACACCGAGTTCTTCGCGAACGACGACAAGCGCGGTCGCCTGGGCCTGCTGCCGCTCAATCAGCTCAAGCAGCAGCTGCGCGAGAGCGAGTTCACGCAGTTGCTCGACGGGTTCTCGCTGACGGAGTTCTTGTTCTTCGACGCCGAGGTCGGCAAGACCATCGGTCCGATCGCCGGTCCGGATGGCTGGTTCATCGCGCGCGTCAACATGCGAACGCCGCCGCGGCGCAAGATCGACGTCAAGGTCGAGCGCGAGCGTCAGCTCGTGCAGGAAGACTACGTGACGCACCGCTTCTTCGGCTGGGCCAGCGAAATCATCCGCAACGCCAAGTACGAGTGAGCGGCGCGGCTTCGTCCGCGTCGTGTCGTTGTGACGGCGTGCCGCTACGATCTACGGCGTGACTGAGCCCTCGGATTCGCGCGCGAGCTTCGCGGCCCTGCTGCGGCGGTTGTGGGTCGCGATCTGGACCTACAAGGGCATGGTCGTGGCGATGCTGGTGTTCGCCGCGCTCGAGGCGGCTTTCACGAAGCTGCCGCTCGTGCTCGTGCAGCCATTGATGACCGAGATGGGCGCCAAGGCGGGCGCGCCGCCGCGCGTGCCCAAGGACTTCGGCGGGCGCCTCATGGCGGACTTCGAGGCACGGTTCCGGGTCTTTGCGGAGGATCTCGCGACGTTCCTCGGCATCCAGGTCGAACCCGCGGGCATGAGGGTCGTGATCGCCTGTGCCGTCGTGGCCGTAGCCTGCGGTGTCCTCGGTGCGGTGACGATCTACTTCGTGCAGACGATCTCGCGGTTCTTCGCGATCCGGATCGTCGCCGATCTGCGCTGCGAGCTGGCGCAGCACTTCCTGAGCCTGCCGCTGCGCTTCTACGGCCGCCAGCGCATGGGCGAGATGATCAGCAAGGTCACGAACGACACGCAGGTCATGCAGCGTTCGTTCGAGCTCGCGGTCGACAACATCCTCACCGACCCGCTGATGATCGCCGGCAACATCGTGATCCTCGCGCTGGCCGTGCCCGATGCGATCTGGGTGCTCGCGGCGATGGTCCCGCTCATGGCGATCCCGCTCTATCGCCAGGGGCGACAGGTCAGCAAGCGCAGCACGAAGAGCCTGCAGGCGCTCGGTGAGACGACGGAGTCGCTGAGCCAGATCCTGTCCGGGATCCGGACCGTGAAGGCCTTCCAACTCGAAGAACACCGGTTCCAGGAGTTCGTCGACAACACGGACCGCTTCCTCGATCGCACCCGCAAGATGCTGCGAGCGAAGGGCAGGTCGATGGCGCAGACCTTCGTGACCTACCAGGCCGGCTTCGCGGTGTTGCTGATCCTGCTCGGCTACTACGTGCTCGTCAGGGACGACATCACATTCGCGAACGTCGCGGTGATCCTGGCGCCGTTGGTCACGACGTATCAGCACGTCAAGCGACTGACGCGCGCCTACCACGTGCTCATGGAATCGGCCGGCGCCCTGACCGGCATCGAGAAGATCCTCGCGTCCGAGGTCGATCACACGGGCGTCGGCGGCAGGCCGATCCAGAGCGTGCGCGGCGACGTCGAACTGCGCGACGTGTCGTTCGCCTACGACGAGACGCCGGTCCTGCGCGGCGTGAGTCTCGTCGTGAGCGCGGGGCAGACCGTTGCGCTGGTCGGGCCATCGGGCGGCGGCAAGTCGACCACGATGGATCTGCTGCTGCGGTTCCACGATCCACAGAGCGGGTCGATCCTCGTCGACGGCGTCGACCTTCGCGACCTGCGGCTCGCGGACTTCCGCGCCCACGTGGCCGTCGTCAGCCAGCAACCGTTCCTGTTCAACACGACGATCCGCGAGAACATCGCCTTCGGCAAGCCTGGTGCCGCCGCGGCGGAGATCGAGGCGGCCGCGAAGGCCGCGAACATCCACGACTTCATCGTGCAGCAGCCGAAAGGCTACGACACGCTCGTCGGCGAGCGCGGCAGCAACCTGTCCGGCGGCCAGATGCAGCGCATCACGATTGCGCGCGCGATCGTGCGCGATCCGGCGATCCTCTTCCTCGACGAGGCGACGTCGGCGCTGGACTCGGAGAACGAAGAGCTCGTGCAGCGGGCGCTCGACAACCTGCGCAAGGGCAGGACTTCGTTCGTCATCGCACACCGCCTGTCCACCATCATGGCCGCGGACGTCATCGTCGTGCTCGACAAGGGTCGGTTCGTCGAAATCGGCTCGCACGCCGAGTTGCTCGGCAAGGCGGGCAGCTACAAGCGCATGTACGACATGCAGACGGCCTAGGCTCAGCCGGGGCCGAGCAGCGCGACCACCGTCGCTCGCACGGCCTCCCCGCGCCCGATGGAGTCTACGCCCTCGCCGGTCTTGCCCTTCACGTTCACGCGCTCGGCAGGCAGTCCGAACAGGTTCGCGAGCCGCTCGCGCATCGCCTGGCGATGCGGTCTCAGTTTCGGCGTCTCCGTCTCGACGACGACGTCCATCGAGATCACGCGCAGCTTGCGTTCGCGCACGAGTGCCATCGTCGCCGCGCAGAACTCGGCGGACGCCCGCCCCTTGTTGTTCGGGTCGCGATCGGAGAACAGCGAGCCCAGGTCGTCGAGACCGGCAGCGCCGAGCACGGCGTCACACGCGGCATGCAGTACGGCATCGCCGTCGCTGTGCCCGACTGGCCCGACCGGTGAGTCGAACCGGATGCCGCCCAGCATGCAGGTGCGGCCAGGTTCGAGTCGGTGCACGTCGATGCCGAGACCGATGCGTGGGAGTTCGTTCATTCGAGTCGGGCGGCGAGGATGGCCTCGGCCAGCGGCAGGTCCTCGGGTCGTGTGATCTTGAGGTTGGCCGGCGATCCCGGCACGACGGTCACCGGGGCGCCGAGGTGCTCGACCAGAGATACGTCGTCGGTGCCGACGAACCCGGTCGTCCGCGCGTGCTCGATGGCCTGCAACAGGACGGTGCGCCGGATCACCTGCGGGGTCTGGGCGAGCCAGATCCCGCTGCGATCGATCGTAGCCGCAACGACGCCGTCGCCGACGCGCTTCAGCGTGTCGGGTGCCGGAATCGCCAACAGCGCGGCTCCGGTGGCCGCGGCAGTTTCGATGCACTTGCGGGTGGCGGCGATCGGCAAGAGGGGCCTGGCCGCATCGTGCACGAGCACGAGGTCCACCTGGCCGACAGCTTGCAGGCACCGCTGCATGGATTCCTGGCGCGTCTCCCCGCCGTCGACGATCTGCAGACTCCGCTGCGTGCCGAGCGCAGCCCGCAGGGTCGGCAGGCATGGTGCGAGGTGCGTGTGCCGATCGTCGGGATGCACTGCCACGATCACTTGCACCGACATTCCAGGCGTGGCGACGCGGCCCAGGCGCTCGACGCTGTGCACGAGCAGTGGTCTGCCCGACAGCGGCAGCCAGGCCTTCGGTAAGGGACCGCCGAAGCGTGCACCGCGCCCTGCGGCGAGCAGCAACATGGCGATCTTCACGCCGCAAGACCTTACACTCGGCGCCGTGGCGGTGGTGCGGATTCTCGGCATCGACCCGGGCACGCTCGTGGCCGGGTTCGGATGCCTCGAAATGGTCGTCGAAGGCCCGAAGCGGAGCCGTGGCGAGGTCCCGCTGGCACTGCAGGTGGGCAACGTCGTGCGGCTCGGCAGCGGATCCGGCGACGTGCGACTGGTCGAAATGGGCGTGATGCGGCTCGGCAGGCGCGACGCCCCCTTGCCCGAGCGCCTCCTGGCCTTGTCGCAACAGCTGCGCTCCCTGTTGGACCGCTTGCAGCCGAACGAGGTGGCGCTCGAAGAGGCGTTCTGTGGCAAGAGCGTTCCGGCGGCCCTGCGCATCGGCGAGGCCCGCGGTGTCGTGCTGGCGGAGTCGGCGCGAGGCGGGCTACCGGTGCATCAGTTCGCGCCAGCTCGGGTGAAGCGTTGCGTCACGGGGCGTGGCGCCGCGAGCAAGGAGTCGGTTGCGAACATGGTGGCGCAGCTGGTTCACGGCGTGCGGCACGCCTTCACGAGCGACATGGCAGTAGACGCAACGGACGCGTTGGCAGTTGCCTTGACCTGTCTGGAGCAGCGTCGCTCGCCGCTGCTCGAGCTCGGTTCCGGCGGCTGAAGCGACGCTGTCGCGCGCGGCTCGGCGACGGCTCGATCAACGCAATCCAGGCAGCCCATTGCTTTTTTGTGCGCCGCTACCTGTAATGCGTGCACCGGTCATTGAGGTTCCTACCTTTTGTTCCGACCAAGGCGGTTGGCGGGCGCGGCGCAGAGCCGCACTCTCTGGAGGACGTGTCGCTGCAGCATGCACCGCGGCGATCGGTGGAGTATCGACTCTGCGCGTCCGCGCCGGAGGTCTCGATGAACGCCAGGAGCGCGTGCAATGGTTTTTGCTGTAGGGAGATAGGGCGATGATCCGTGGACCTGTACTGCCCCAGCTTCGCGACAGCCTCTGGTCGCTCGTCGCGCGGCGGCTCGATGCGATCGAACGTGGTCTCACCTTGGTCGTCGAGGGTCTCGACTGCAGCGGTGGACAACTCGGACCGGTCGACGGCCTGGCTCGCGACGCCATGGGGGGGCCGGTGCTCGTGCTGCTCGCCGTGGATGGCGATGCGCTGCTGACAGCTCGCGTGCTCTCGGCCTGCGAGTTCTTGACCCGCGTCGGCGATTCGCTCGTGACCGCAGTGCCGGAGGCGAACTTCTGTGGCGGGATCGGTGGACGCGTGCTGCTGGTGGGGACGGATGCGTCGGCCACCAGCCTCGAGTCGTTGCGGCGGCTGCCGCTGCCGGCGTTCCAGGTGTGTCGGCTCGAGCCATTCCGACTCGCGGGCACGGAGCGTTTTGCTGTGCGGTGGTTGTCTGCGGAAGGTGCCAACTCGTCGCCGAGGTTGGCCGCGGCACCGACGCCCGAATTCAACGTGTCGAAAGAGCGGAGCCGCGACTGGGCCACGCTGCGCAGCCTATGCGAACGCATCGATCCAGGTGTCCGCATCGATGGCGACCGGTTCTGGCGTCGCATCACCTGGAGCGGTCGTCTGCTCGGTGAGGTCTGGTCGGTGGAAGGTGAGCTGCGAGCTCTTACCGCCGATGGCGTGCAGAGCACGCTGTCGGGTGCAGGCGAGATCCGCGCTTTCGTCGATCAGCTGATGCGTCAATACATGAAGGTCGCTGGTGTCGCTTCCGGGAATGCGTCTCCCGAGCCTGCGTCTGCCGAGGCTGGCGGAGCGGCCAAGACACGTGACTCCAAACATCGCGGACCACCCGGTGGACGGAGTAGTCCCATCAAGGCAGGCGAAGAGAGCCTGCGTTCGTCACTGGCGGCAGCGCGGCTGTCGCCCGAAGAGTATTCCGCGCTCGGCGGTTCGGCCATGTCGTCCGGCGGTGGCACCGCCGGTGCGGCATTGGCCGACGACGCGGCCAGGATCGTTGCAGCACAAGAAGGTCCGTGGCCGCCGCTGAGGCGCACAGACTGACCGACCTGCAATGAGCGCAGATCGGTTCCTCGATAAGGTGCATTTGGAACCAGACCTGGAAAGGATCCCAGGACGGAGCCTGCTGCGGCGGCTGTTTCGCCGCGGCGCGGGCGACGTGTCGCGCGAGCGCGAAGCCATCGTGATCGCGTTTGCCAGCGGCAAGGGTGGGACCGGCAAGTCGTTCCTCGCGACCAATTCTGCCATCGCCATGCATCGCAGTGGCAAGCGGGTCGCGGTGGTCGACTGTGACTTCGGCCTCGCCAACGCCCACCTTCTCTTCGGCGTGAATCCGCGCTACTCGATCCAGCACCTGCTGGACGGCGTGGTGCCCGTGCAGGAGGTCCTGGCCGCCACGCCATACGGTCCAGGTCTGGTCGCCGGCGGATCTGGCATTCCGAGTCTCGCTGAGCTCGATGCCCGGCACATGGAGACGCTCGCAGGCGCGCTGCAGTGGTTGGCGCGGTGCCACGACGTGTTGCTGCTCGATTGTCCGGCTGGCCTGGCTCCACAGTCGATGGTCACCGTGCTGGCAGCGCAGCACGTGGTGATCGTGACCAATCCCGAGATCGCCGCGCTCACCGATGCCTACGCGCTGATCAAGTGTCTCGCGCGTCAGCCCGTGTGTCCGGTCGTGCACCTCGTCGTCAACCGCGTCTCCCCGGCAGGGCTCGGGCGTGCGACATTCGATCGTTTGGCCGAAGTTTCGCGCCGATTTGCAGGGTGCGAAATCCACTATGCGGGTGAGGTGCCAGAGGACTCCGCCGTGACGCATCGTCGCCTCGGACAACCGCCTCTGCTCCTCAGCCTGCCCGAATGCGCAACGACCCAGGCCGTTCTCTCGGTGATTGCGACGATCGAGCAGCGGATCGAGGCTCAGCTTCGCAGCATGTCGAACGATGGCGTGGAGGCGCGGATGCTCGAGCAGATTCGCCGCTGGTGAGTCGCCGGCGACTCGTGCTGGGTCTGTGGGCCTTCGTCGTCTTCGGTCTTGCGGTGCGTGCCTTTGCCAGAGGCGTGATCGGCGAGTCGACTGCCTGCCCCATCGAGATCGAGCCGATCACCATCGACGTGAATCGCGCTGCGGTCGGCGAACTGCGTGTGCTGCCCGGAATCGGCGCCGTGCGCGCGGAGGCCATCGTGCTCGAGCGCGTGCGGAACGGGCCGTTCCGTCGCATCGAGGATCTGGACCGGGTCGACGGGCTCGGTCCCGAGACGGTCGAGGAGTTGCGCCCCTTCGTACGGGTCGGGGGCACCGACCAACGGCCGCGCTGATCAGGTGAACGCCCCCCAGGTCGCGCCCTCCAGGCTGTGGCCAGCAAGGGTTTGGTGTAGTCTTCAAGCTGACATGGACAGCATTGGCAGCCTCCGCGACTCCGTACGGCGTGCCCTCGCCGAGGATCTGGACGGGGCCGATCTGAGTTTGGATGCCGATGTTACGAGCAGATTGTCGGTGCCCGCCGGGGCTGCCGGCCGTGCGCGCATCGTGGCGAAGTCCAGCGGCGTTCTCGCGGGCTCGGCGTGTGCGGTCGAGGCTTTTCGCGCCCTGGATCCGGCGAGCGACGTGCGCCCGGAGTTGCGTGATGGGCAGAAGTTCCGCCGCGGCGACCTGATCCTGCAAGTGCGCGGTCGTATGCGAGCTTTGCTCGCTGCAGAGCGGACTGCGCTCAACTTCGTGCAGAGACTCTCGGGTATCGCGACGACGACACGGGCGTTCGTCGAAGCTGTCGAGGGCACGCGAGCCAAGGTCCTCGATACGCGAAAGACCACGCCCGGACTGCGTTTGCTCGAGAAGCAGGCCGTCGTGGCCGGAGGTGGTCACAATCACCGTTTCGGACTCCACGACCAGGTCCTGCTCAAAGAGAACCACTTCGGCTGTGCACGTCCTGCAGGCTACGAAGAGGTCGTTCGGCGTTGCGTGCGGGAACAGGATCGACCCGTGATTGCCGAAGCCCGCAACACGGAGGAAGCCACGGCCGCGGTCCGCGGTGGAGCCACCGTGGTCCTGCTCGACAACTTCACTCCAGGCGAGCCGCTTCGAGCTGCCGTCGCGGCCGTGCGTGCAACCGCGGCTGCTCTTGGGCGCAGCGTCGAAGTAGAGGCCTCTGGCGGTGTCGACCTCGCCTCGGTGAGATCGTTCGCCGAGTGTGGGGTCGATCGCATCTCGATCGGCGCGCTGACGCACTCTGCACCAGCCATCGACCTCTCCATGCTGGTCGAGGGAGTGGCCTGATGGCACACCGGCTCGTGTTTCCACCGAGTGCAGGCGTGGTCAAGCAGCTGCGCGCCCGGGTGCGCAAGCTGGCGGCAACCCTGGGCGCGCCGGCCGAAGTCTGCGACAGCCTCGCGCTCGTGGTCGACGAGGTGGTCAACAACGCCGTCGAACATGGTTCGGCCTATCGACGCGCGAATGCAAACCTGGTGATCCAGATCGAACCGGCTGGCGACCGCTTGTCGATCGAGTTCTTCGATCCCGAGATGCCGTCCGCCACGATCGCCGAGTTGAGTTCGGCACTCGCTGCGAGTGCCAACGGCATGCCTTCGCTCGACAACGAGCGCGGCCGCGGCTTGTTCCTGTTGTCGATCTACCTGCAGAACGTGCGCGCGGAGGAGGCCCCGGCGGGGGGACTTCGTCTGGTCGGCACCGTCGCACAGAAATGATCGAGCCGCAGTACCAGAAGCCCGCGCAGCCAGTGCGGGGCATCGACTCGTTGCTTCGCGCGTGGCTCCAGCTCCCGCAAAAGCTGCGGGCGGCCGTACCGCTGTCGATCATGGCCCTTTTGTGGTGGTCCTCGTCCAACGGGTCGATGCTCGGTGGACCGAGCCTTGGAATCATGCTGGTGCACAACAGCATGCACGGCGTCGCCTATGCAGCCTTGGGCGGTTCGCTGCTGCTGGCGCTGACGGAGGGCGCGATGAAGCCCAGTGGTGCCACGATCGCTACCGCCGCATGGAGCATCGCCATCGCGACCGTGTATGGCGCGCTCGACGAAGTGCATCAGTTGTATGTGCCGGGTCGCGTCTGCTGCCTCGCCGACTTCCTCGCCGACGTGATGGGCGCAGCGGCGGCCGTGGCTTTCCTGCGCGCGCGCCTCTACCAGGATCGCATCAGTGCGATAGCGTTCCCCTTCTGCATCGTTGCGTTGGTTGTCATCGTCGCGCTGGGGACCGCGAAGCCGTGGTGATCTCCGGCCAGGACACGTGTCCACTGGTGGGACAGTCCCTGGTGCCCATGGCAGCGCGCTGCCCGCGGTGAAGGGCGGTTCGGGGCCTGGAATCCGCGAGAAGCAGCTGCAGCGACTGGCGCGGTTGTTGCGCTGAGCAGGCTGCCATGAAGCGATACCTCCTGATCTGTGTGGCGGCCCTGCTCGGGACCGCCGTCTCGGCGCCAGCCCAGATCGCCATCCAAGGAAAGCTGGGCAACCTCGTCCGGGGAAGTGTGGTGCTCGGTCACGACTACGACCACGGCCACGGACACAACCACGGCTACCCGTACCCGGTGCGTCGCGCTCCCGCGCGGGGCCACTGGGAGACGAGGTGTGAGCAGGTGCTCGTGCCCGGCTACTGGAGCGAGGAACACGTGCCACCGACCTACGGTTGGATCTGGGACCACTGTGGTCACCGCTACTGGGGAGTCGTGGATGCTGGCGGCTGCCGCCGCGTCTGGGTGCCGGCGCGCTGGGAGACGAGGTCGCGCCGCGTGTGGGTGCCCTGCTGAACGTGGCGCCCGGCATGGTCGCCGGATAGACAGGCTCGCATGACGGAACGCGGCCTCCGGTTCGACCACCCGCTCATCGAGCGCTACGCGAGCCCCGAGATGGCGGGGCTCTTCACGCCGCGCGCGCGCCACTCGACGTGGCGGGACCTCTGGATCTGCCTGGCCGAGGTCGAGAACGAGCTCGGGTTCCCAGTCACGCGCGAGCAGGTCGACGAGCTGCGGCGCCATCGCGACAAGTTCGATTGGGACCGCGTCGCGGAGCTCGAGAAGGACCTGCGCCACGACGTCATGGCGCACGTGCATCACTACGGGGAAGTTGCCCCGAAGGCCAAGGCGATCATCCACCTCGGCGCGACCAGTTGCTTCGTGACCGACAACGCGGACCTCATCGCCTACCGCCACGCGTTGCGCCTCGTAGAGCGCCGTCTCGCGGCGGTGCTTCGCGTCCTGGCGCAGTTCGCCAAGAAGTGGCGCGCAGAACCGTGTCTCGGCTACACGCACTTCCAGGCAGCTCAGCCCGTGACGGTCGGCAAGCGGGCCTGTCTCTGGGCGCAGGACTTCGTGCTCGACCTGGACGAAGTGCGGCGCATCCAGTCGTGGTTGCCGTTTCGCGGCGTGAAGGGCACGACCGGCACGCAGGCGTCGTTCTTGTCACTCGCGGGGGGCGACCACAAGAAAGTCGAAGAGCTCGATCGGCGCGTGACCAAGGCCATGGGCTTCGAGAAGTCGATCCCCGTGACCGGGCAGACCTACACGCGCAAGCTCGATTGGACCATCCACCAGGCTCTCTCCGGAATTGCGCAGTCGGCCGCGAAGTTCGCCGTCGACCTGCGCTTGCTCTCGCACGAGGGTGAGATCGAGGAGCCGAGCGAGTCGAACCAGGTCGGCAGCTCGGCGATGGCATACAAGAAGAACCCGATGCGCTGTGAGAGAGTCGGCTCGCTCGCGCGCTACGTCATCGAAGTCGCGAACACGAGTGCGCACACGGCCGCCAACCAGTGGCTCGAGCGCACGCTCGACGACTCGGCGGTGCGTCGCATCGCACTGCCCGAGTCCTTCCTGGCCGTCGACGGCATCCTGATGCTGGTCGAGAACGTGGCGCAGGGGCTCGTCGTGTATCCGAAGGTCATCGAGAAGCGGCTCCGCGAGCAGCTGCCGTTCCTCGCGACCGAGGAGATCCTGATGGCGGGCGTCGCCGCGGGCGGCGATCGACAGGCGCTGCACGAGCGCATCCGGCAGCACAGTCGCACGGCGGCCCACGCAGTGAAGGCCGAAGGGCGCGACAACCCGTTGCTGCAGCTGATCGCATCGGACCCTGCTTTCGCCGCGATCAAGGGTTCGTTGCCGAGCTTGCTCGAGGGAAAGCGTTTCGTCGGTCGAGCCGCCGAACAGGTCGATGCCTTCCTGCAGTCCGAAGTGGCGCCGCGCCTTGCCGGCGCAGATGCGTCTGGGCCGGGCTCGGCCATCAGGGTCTGAGTCGGCGAGGCGGCGGCGCGATCAGGGCATCTTGATCGCGATCTGGCGCTCGGGCCGATCGTTCGCGTCGACGACGAAGTGCGTCGTCTGCTGCTTGCCCGTTTCGCTCGTGACCGTGACTGCATAGGCGCCGGGCAGCAAACGCTGCGGCCACGTGCGTTCGCCGTTGCCCTCCCACCAGTTCTCGTAGCGCTGGAACAGTTCGCCGTCGCGCGTCCACACGAACCACTCGTGCATCGGCACGGCCTCGCTGATCGGCGACAACACGAGCGTGACCGCGACTCCTGGCGGCACGCGCAGCTCGACGTTCGCCACGCCCTTCGCGGTCACGGTCACCGGCGCACAGACGGTCGGCAGGTCGCGTTCGCCGCCGATCCTCACGCGGTAGTCCCCCGGAGCAATGCGGTCGATGCGCAGCGTGCCCTTGTCGAGCGTGCCGGCGAGCCACGCGTTCTCGCTCCAGCCGGTGCTGTCCTCGAGCGCGATCGAACGTCCGTCGAGCGGCGCGCCGTCGGGCCCGGTCGCCGTCACGACGATCGAACCCGTGCTCGGCATCTGCATCACGCCGACGTCGTGCGTCGCGCCGACGCCGAGCGCGAATGCCTCGCTCCACACCGAACGGCGGTGTTCGCTCCACTCGCCGACGATGGCCTGCAGGCGCCACGTGCCGGCCGGCAGCGAGGCGAAGCGGAACTGACCGGTTGCGGCGTCGACCTTGGCCTCGACGCTGCCGTGCATGCGCTCGGTCGAGCCGCGCACGCTGGCCTTCGCCGGAGGCCGGCCGTCGGTGTCGAGCAACCGGCCGATGATCGTCGACTTCGGGATCGCTGCATCGGGCAGCTGCACGAGCAATTCGTCGGTGCCCGGTTGCACGCCGTATCGCGTGGCGGCCGGTCGGACGCGCGCGCTGCCGGGCGTATGGAAGGTCACCACGTATGGCACCATCGCGAGTCTGTTGCAGACGAACCTTCCCTCGGCGTCTGTCGTGTCCGAGGCCATGTTGCCCTGGCCGCGCGGCGGCATCGCGCCGACGTCGACTCCGGCCAGCGGCGCGCCGCGTTCGTCGACGACGCGGCCGCGGATCGCGATCTCGACGAGCACGGGATCCCACATCGCGGTCCCACCGGCTGCGACCGAGACCTCGCCGCGCACTTCGAAGTCGTCCTTGTTCGCGCGCAGGCGCAGCGTGCCGGGCGTGATGCAGTCGATGCGGTAGCGACCGTCCGCGTCGGTCTGCGCGTGACTGTGCGACCATTCTGGTTCGCGGCCTTCGTAGAAGTCGGCGCGCCCCGAAACCCAGGCCGACGATCGGTAGTCGATCGAGGTGCCGGCCACCGGCTTGCCGGCAACGTCCGTGACGCGCCCCGCCAGCACGCTGCCAGTCTCCAGTTGCACGACGATCGACGTGTTGCCGGCCGCCTCGAGTTGCACGAGCTTGGACCAGGCGCAGCAGCCGGGAGCGCGCACCCATACGGTTTGTTTGCTACCGGCTTCGAGCCCGTGCGCCGCGAAAGTGCCGTCCGCGGCCGTGCGCAGTTCGAGCGGCGGCCGGACCTTGCCGAACAGATCGGGATCCAGGTCGAAACCGCGCTCGCGCGACCCGACGAACACGCGCGCGTCGACCGCTGATGCGCCGTCCGGCGCGACCACCTTGCCGAACAAGGTCACGCCGGCGCCGCGCAGCACGAGTTCGAGATCGACGGTCGTCCCGACAGTGCCGCGCACCGGTTGCACGCCTGCCCCGAGGCGACCCGGTGACGTGGCGCTCAGATAGCGCTCGGGCTGGACCGAACGCAGGAAGAACTGCCCCGCCTGATCGGTGGCCGCGACGAACGCGCCATCGCAGTAGTTGCGCCGTTCCTCGGCCAGCCAGATCTGCGCCGCCGGGACGGGCGCGCCGGTCTCGTCGACGACGCGGCCGCGCACGTCGATTCCGGGCGGGATCACGAGCGCGGCATCCGTCCTGGTGCCTGCGGCGACGTCGACGCGCAGCGCGCCGCCGCGGTCCGCTTCGAGCCAGGTAGCGCCGGCGGGCAGGTTGGCGACCAAGACGGTGCCGTCGTCGCCGGTCTGCACCGTGCGCTGCAGCAACGCACCGTCGCCCGGCGCCCATGGCGTCACGTTCACGAGTACGCCCCACGCGGGGGAGCCGTCGTCTCCCCAGGTGCAGGAGATGCGCAACGAACCGGTCGTCCCGGTCTGCGCCGCGGCGACGGCTAGTCGTTCGGTCGGCGGCGGCGACACGGCCTGCGCCGTCGCCGGGCGGGGCACGGAAGCGCCTGCTGGCTGCGCCACCTTGTCGACGGTCTTCGCCGGCGGCACCGCGGCGTCCGGCTTCGGCCATGCGAACCACGCTCCGGCGGCGAGTGCGCTCACCACAACCACCATCGCGACCTTCTTCATCACGGCAACTCCTCCGAGCATCGCGCCGGCCACCACTGCCGGCACCGCGACGACTGCGTTTCCGAGCACGACCTGCTTCACCGCTGCGAGTCCGCGCCCAGTCGCGAACGTCAGCGCCGCGACGCCCGCGAACCCCGCCGGCAGCACCCTGCGCAACACACTCAGCCCGCGTGCCAACTGGCTGCGCACGGTTCCGGGTGGGCGTTCGAGCGCGTGCGCGATCTCTGCCGGCCCGTGGCCGTACGCGAGGTGGAGGCGCAGCACCGGCCGCAACGGTTCGGGCAGCTCCGCGATCGCCGCGTCGACGGCCGCGTCGAACTCCGACCCCTCGGCTGCCTTCGCGGGATCGATCGGCGGCCGCGCCGCGAGCCGCGCGGGATCGGGCGCGCGCCCGCACTGCCACCGCTGGTGGTGCGCCCGGTTCTGCAGGACGCCGCACAGCCACGGCAGCAACGGCCGCTGTCCGTCCCACTCGTCGCGCACCTCGATCGCACGCAGGAACGCACTCTGCAGCAGGTCCTCGGCGGCAGCGGGGTCGCGCGACAGGTGCAGCGCGAGGCGAAGCAGTGCGGGCGCCACCCGATCGAACAGGTCCCCGAGCGCCCCGACGTCGCCGTGGCGGCGGAAGCGTTCGAACAGCTGCTGATCGTCGTGGGCCACTTTGCGGATGCGAAGTAGAGGCTCGATCCGTTGCGCGTGCAGCAGGCTTTTCTGACACTGTGGCCACCGCCGCCGCGTGGAAATGCCACGGTGACAGCCGCGGGGCCTGGCCGGGTCGTCATCGGCCCCACCAAAGCCCGGTAATGTGAGCGTCTTGAACTTGTAAATGTCCGGCACGCCGAGTGCTTGGCGACCGGGATCCCGACCCACGAGAGGACATGGACATCCAGAAGCTCACGCAGAAGTCGCAGGAAGCCCTGCAAGCCGCCCAAGCAAAGGCAGTCGCCTTCGGCCATCAGCAAGTCGATCCGAAGCACCTCTTGCTTGCGCTGCTCGAACCTGCGGACGGGCTCGTGCGCAGTCTGCTCCAGCGCATGGAGGTCCCCGCGGACGCGCTGACCAAGGCCGTCGAAGTGGAACTGCAGAAACAGCCGAAGGTCTCGGGCCCCGGGTTCTCGGCCGACAAGATCTTCCTGACCGAGGCACTGGCCCAGGCCCTGACCGAGGCGGAGAAGCAAGCGCAGAAGATGCGCGACGAGTACGTCTCGGTCGAGCACCTGTTCCTCGTGCTGTTGCAGGGCGCCAAGGACGGGCTGCGAGAGATCTTCCGCAAGTTCGCGATCGACGAGAGCCGCTTCCTCAACGCGCTGAAGGAAGTGCGCGGCAACCAGCGCGTGCAGAGCGCTAATCCCGAGGCAACCTACGAAGCCCTCGAACGCTACGGCCGCGATCTCGTGCAGATGGCCAGGCAAGGCAAGCTCGACCCGGTGATCGGCCGCGACGACGAGATCCGGTCCGTGATCCGCATCCTGTCGCGCAAG
>Ga0111538_10003458_pt1 | contig 22061 bp, 17 predicted proteins | sample SoiMethybrSBSTD1_FD_79669 | JGI IMG/M metagenome (GOLD analysis project Ga0111538, IMG submission 79669) | Bulk soil microbial communities from a Populus tree surrounding site in Tennessee, USA - Soil MetaG P. TD hybrid SBSTD1 (version 2)... | ecosystem: Environmental > Terrestrial > Soil >... | reverse complement strand
TGGCAATTCGTTCGTTGATTGAAAAAGGAATAAAGCCGAGTTATCCTCAAGATGGAATGCCAGGTTGGGTGAACGGCACGAACAACTGGAACCAGGTTTGCAACGGCGGAATGATATCGGCCGCTATAATAATTGCTGATCAGGATCCCGAGCTTGCTGCAAAAACCATCCGTCGTGCATTGGATGGAATGCCAAATGCATTGAGGCAATATGGCCCTGATGGACTTTACCCGGAGGGCGCTACTTACTGGGGCTATGGTACGAGTTTTTCCGTCATTACATCTTCGATGCTACAGAGCGCCTTTGGAACCGATTTTGGCATTGCCAGCTATCCAGCATTTGTTGAGAGTGCCGACTTCAGATTGCTTAGCGTAGCGCCATCCGGATGGTATTACAATTTTGCTGATTGTGGTGATCGGGAAGGTACGACGGGTGATATCACCCTCGCCTGGTTTGCCAAACAAACCGGCAATCCACTTTATCTTGAGCGCGATAAATTTTTACAATCACCCGATGATATGGGAAAACTTCCGAGACTAGCCGGGGCAGGGTTGGTTTGGTTATCTGAGTTTCAGGCGAAAAGGGAAACAAAATTGCCGCTGGCCTGGAAAGGTGAAGGAGAAAATCCGGTGGTGATATTCAGAACAGACGAGACTGATCCCCGTGGTTATTACTTTGGAGGAAAAGGCGGACGCGCGACTGTCAGTCATGGCAATATGGATGCCGGTTCATTTATTTTTGAACTCGATGGCATCCGCTGGGTGGTTGATCCTGGAAACCAGGATTACAATGAAATTGAAAAGACAGGATTCAACCTTTGGGCGAATTGCCAGAACTGTCAGCGCTGGACCCTACTCACCAAAAATAATTACGGACATAGCACACTAACCGTCAACAATGCCCTTCATGTCAACAATGGATTTGCATCCATCGCTGACTACAAAGGCGGCGAAAAACCTGAGGTCACGATCGACATGTCGAAGGTGTTTGGAGGACTCCTCAATGGCGCGAGCCGGAGATTTTTGAAAGAAGATAACCGCTCAATTTTAATTGAAGATAAATTTCAGCTCTCCGATTCAACAGAAAATATTACCTGGCAGCTGATCACAACTGCCGATGTACAGGTTATTAGAGGCGGAGCAATTTTAAAACAGGGAGGTAAGCAGTTAAAACTGGAAAATCTTTCGCATCCAGAACTTGATCTTTCAATAATTTCACTGGATCCTCCGCCGTTAAAACTCGATAGAACCATCGAAGGTCTCAAACGAATTGAAATTCGGATGCCGGCGTACATTTTTGATCAGAAAGAAGGCCTGCCTACCGGTAGGCAGGGAATTCTAACTGTACGGCTATCCGGACTAGAATGACAAATCGTATCCCTGAATGAAGACGGCGCCTGTTTAAGTGGGCACGCCTTTATGCGAAGCGGTGCGGGTTGGCAATGTTTGTGATTGGCTACTTATAAAAAAGCACGTCGAAAAATCGAACCTGCCATAAAATGAAACGTAAATTATTTGTCGGAATAGATTAATTCAATTGCCTTTTCCAACAGTTCGTCTCTGCCTGCGCGAATGCCTTTGATTGTTGGCTTCATTTCGACATCAGGTACAATTCCAATGCGTTGTGTTTCCGTCCCATCGGGGTAGTAAACACCAATCCCGCTAATACTCGTCATGATATTTCCTGGTAAATGAATGCGTGAAACGTTTCCGTCTGCTGCCGCTGTGGTGCTGCCGATAACAGTAGCCCTAGGCGCCACACGAAATGCCATCGTGTGATATTCAGCTGAGCTTTGCGTAGTTTCATTGACTATAATGACCACCTTCCCCTTATAGTAATCGGGGTTGGCCCCACCTACTTTTGGTCCGTCTACAAAAGAAAACAGCCCTGGTGTATTAAGGCTACCATTCGTAAACTTTACAAAAGATTTTTCTTCAGGCAGCAGGTAAGCTGAAAGCGCAAAAACGGTAAAATCCTTTGGGTAGCATCGGAAATCTATAATCAACCCTTTCGTCTTCGAGACAAATTCCATGATTTTTGGCAGTGCAGCATTTGTAAGGGTGCCTGGATATATGCAGGCGATGTCTGAGTTTATAAATCTAAAGCTACTATCCGGCCTTTGAAACCTGGCGTAAATGTTAACCTGGTTTGTACTGTAGACATCCAGTTGCTTTTTTAAAGTTTCGCGTCCGTTTGAATAGGTAATTTCCAATAGTGACTTATTTGATCTCAGCAAGTTCGCTGCGATGTCTCTTAGTTGGGTGGGATAGTTTGAGGCAGGAGTTAGTGGGAGCCTGCCTTTGATAATATCATCGACTGGTTTACCTTCAATGGTTTCGATAATATCGCCAACTTTCAATCCGGATTTCTCGCCCAGCGGCTTATCAAAGTATCCGGTGACAACTGCTTTTCCTTCTACGAAAGAAATTTCTACTGGAGGGTAGTTCCTCCCTTTATAACCATCCAATGCGTCATCCATTCCCCAAATATTCGCATGTGTATCATGCACGTCTGCGATTAACCCCAATACCGTAAGTTTGTAGGATAATTCATCCTCTGCTTCAACAAATGCAGAGATATTTTGCTTTAAGACGGCGTTCCAGTTTTCAGTAATGAGATTTTTATATGGGAAATAATAGTTGATAATATTCCAATACCGAAAGAGTGAAAGGAGGCGAATTCCTACATCGGTGTAGTTCATTGAATAGTACGGCTTCTCATTATTGAATATCGGATTCCCAACACCTTCAGCCAGCGCAATGTAAAAGTGCTCACCTGATCTTTTTGCAGCTTTGACCGCATTTAATGACGATGTCAATTCCTGGCCGAGCGTCTTTTTTTCAATCCAAGAAAGGTCAGGCTGAATTTTGACGTTTTGTTTTGGATCTTCATTCTTAACCTTCTCAAACTCTCCCAAACTTTGGCACCATTTATTTAGCAAAGCATTGCGTTCCGTTTGATCTTTTGAATTGAGAATTTTGGGTACAATACGAAACAGTTCATAATCCCAATTATAATCACCGGAGGCAACGGCTGGATGATAGTATTTAAAAAATCCCCAGACCTTACATAAAATGGCCAGATCGCGAACGTTTGTTTCTGTCAGCGTAAATTTTTGAATTCCGGAACCTTTGTCAAATTCAGTATCAGCATTGGCCTTATTTTTCTTTTCCGGTAAAACTTCTGCTTCGCGGATGTCTTTCCCATCCAACAACACTTCAAAATCATCGACCCATAGCTTGCCGGTTCCTCCCAGGATTGCACCGATAAAAATGGTTTTAGCGCCAGTAGGGTAAGGAATGTTCACTGAGTATGTTGACCATTCTTTTGTCCCTTGAATATTCTTTTTATACATATTCTCAAATCCCAAAATACCGGAAGATCCATCAATGCGGAGCATAAGACCTATGTTTCCTAAGCTGACATCCGAAAATTTCATGCGGGCACGAAGTTCAATTTCCTTTCCTTGATATCGCGCAGGTATTGCATAAGCAACACAACCAAAAGTATTGGGAAGCTTTTCGCCCAAAGGCTGTATGACAACAGAATTTTTTCCCTTGGATTTAACAGTGGTGTCAATCTTCAACACATACCCTGTACCCCACTGAAACCAATCATCGGGCAGCAAGCCCCCCTTCATCGTTCGCTCGAAACCAAAATTCGTGGTATCGGATTGGCAGAACGCCGAGGCCTGTAGAAGAAGCCAGAGTGCAGATAAAATCAATGCTTTCATAAAATGATGTTAGGTAACTGGAGTGCTCTCAATAATTCATAACGACACAAAGAAACGCAGGATATGACCGAATTAAATGATAGTTCAAACGACTTAAAAAGAAGAACGACATTGGCGCAAATCAATCTTCGATTATTGTTATTATTAAAACGCTATCAAAATAAAATTACCAACAATAAACGTCGCGACAAAAGGATGAGGCGTTGGAAGCTTTTTTTTAACTTAATGGTCCACTAGATAATTGAGATCCAATTGTGTTTCTGATGAATGCTGTTGTTTTGTGGCTACGTCAACCATTTAATCTTCTTGACACGCTTGTCGCCAGGTTGAAGTTGGTAATTTTTTGTGGTGTGTTCGGATGTTTATTTCTGATCATTTTCCAGCCATTCAATCTCAATCTCGGGTTTTCGAAAGTCAATGCTCCCATTTCAATCATCTTCACGTTCTTCACAATCGCAGGCATGGTTGCGTTGTCACTAACGCAATTTGCCTTCCGGTCTCTCTTCAACGTAAAGCTTACCACCCGATTGAGTTTCTTGATGTGGTCGTTTGTAGAATTCTTTTTTATTGCCCTGGCTATTCATATGGTCGATGTTATAATACTTGATCTATACTTTTTCGATGTAAATGAATTTTTCCTGAACCTCAAGCACACGTCGTTGGTAGTCGTGCTTCCCTATTTTTTAGGTATTCTTTTGCTTCACGTCCAGGAACAACTTCAAGTTGTCCAGGAACTCACGGTTAAAATCAACAAGTCAGCGCGCAATAACGACAACGTCACGATCAATGATGAAAAAGGAAAGGCGGCTATGAATATCGCTGTCCGAAACATCGTCTATTTTAAATCTGAGGACAACTACATCTTTTTATATTATAAACAGGACCAGGAACTCAAAAAGGAACTAATACGAACGAACCTGAAGAAACTGGAACAAGAGCTTGACTTACCCAATCTGATACGCATCCACCGGTCTTACATGATTAATAGTCAGAATCTGATTTCAGCCGTAAAGACCGCAAAAGGCTATAAAGTCAAAATGGATGATAATGTTGTGCACCATTTACCCGTCTCGACCACTTACCAAAAGGTGTTTGAGGAGAGAGTTGTTTCGACATAAATACCCCCCCATTTACTGGGTGTTCCCTCAAATTTTCGCCCCACGTAATTTGTTTTTACCCCAAAGTGCCCTTTGAATAGGAGTCATTCCTTTCGAACAGCTTTTCTTTAAAGTATTTAACCTTATGGCGGGAATGTCGAGTTTGCGGCGGTTTGCGGTGATTTTATTGTTCTGTGGTGCGTGCTCCACTCAATCCAACCGTGCTCCTGCAACGGAACTATCGGCGCCTGTCGTCGAAAAGGGAAATATTGATAAAGGGAGAACTTTGTACATCACCTGTAGCGCCTGTCACGGTGATAGCGGTGAGGGAAAGGCCCATTTACATGCCCCGAGTCTTGCGAATCTCGACCCCTGGTATGCATTCACACAGCTGAAAAATTTCAAAAAAGGCATTCGCGGCTATTTATCTCAGGATAGCACAGGAGTTCAAATGGCCACCGTGGCTCAATCGCTGAAGGACACGACAGAAATGCAGGACGTGATTGTATACATTGAAACGCTTGCCGATGTGAAAGTCATTAGTGCTGCGGCTGGTGATAAAAGAAAAGGCGAAAGAACTTATCAAACGCTGTGCGGCTCCTGTCATGGCCCTGGCGCAAAAGGGAATGAATTAATGCATGCCCCACGACTCAATGGTTTGGAGCCGTGGTATATAAAGAGCCAAATAACGAAATTTAAAACGTCCCTCCGGGGTGCTCACCCTGAAGACGCCTATGGTGCCCCGATGGTTCCGATGATGGCCTTGCTGAAAGACGAGCAGGCTATCGACGATGTGATCGCCTATATCCAGTCCACCGTACCAACCGTTGGCCAATGAGAAAAGCTTTTGAATTCATATTGGCTTTGAGTGTCGTTTGGCTTGTTCGCTTCGTGTTCAACGAAAGTAATACGACTCCTGCGATCACGCTATGCCAGACATGTCCACCAGGATTTGAGTTAACCGAGGGCAATCTCTGCAAGCTGCGTACACTCTATCAGTTGTACGAGACTGGCAACAACGACGAACCTGGTGTGGGAGGGCTAAAGACTGCACTTCCACCTGTCCGCGATGGGTTCTCGCCCCAACAGATCGATCTAGGCCGATATCTCTTTTTTGATCCTGCATTATCAAAAGATGGGACTCGTTCCTGCGCATCCTGTCATCAGCCGGATAAAGGTTTTAGCGATGGATTGAAAACCAGCATCGGGGTTAACGGCTCTCCACTTAAACGTGGTGCTCCGGGTTTATGGAACATCGGTTTCAATAAAAAATTCTTTTGGGATGCCCGTGCGGCTACGCTGGAAGAGCAGATGAAAGGCCCGCTATATTCTCCTGACGAAATGGGAAATACTCCGGAAATGCTTCTCAAAACGCTCAACGAACTTGAGGCTTATAAGGAATTGTTCAGGCAAGCGTTTCCAGGAAAGAAAAGTAATGATATCGAGTTGCAGGATGTATATCAGGCAATCACTGCGTTCGAGTCATCACTCATTTCACTAAATAGCAGATACGACCAGTATGCTCATGGTTACCATGAAGCTTTAACGCTGGAAGAAATAGAGGGACTGAATATCTTTCGTTCGTTCGTCGCACGCTGCGCAGAATGTCACACACCTCCTCTTTTTACAAACCAACAAGTCGCAGTAATTGGACTAGCAGAGCCAGATAACAAACCTCTCGATCCGGGCGCGCAAACAACTTACAACGATTCAACACTACGCGGCGCCTTCAAAGTACCGAGTCTGCGCAATGTTGCGCTGACAGCGCCTTATACGCACGCTGGTAAGTTTAGCACCATGCGTGAAATGATCGAGTTCTACAACCTCGGTCGTGGTCACGAAGTACCGGCCGGTGAGCGGCTGCATATACACTGGCACATCTGGGAACCGGAGTTAACATCATATGAAATCGATAGGGTTGTTGACTTCCTGAACACCTTAACCGACGAGAGTTTCAAGCCCCGCGTACCTGAAGTCTTGCCGTCAGGGAAATCATCTGGACCGATCACATTCACCCTTAACAATAATTATCCATCGTTATGAAAGTAATAAAGAATATCGCTATTGGAGCTTTGCTCTTAGCTGTGGGAGTTTACGCAGGCAAACTGCTTTTCGGGCGCAGCTCAGATATACCTGCGCCAGTGCCAGCTTATTTCAGCGAGTCAGGTTCAGCAGGCGATTCCTCAGGAATGGCCCCTGGAACAGTGACAGGAAAAATCATTACGGTGAAGTCCGGAAATTCAATTCAGGAAGCTGTTGGTGAAGCAAAACCAGGTGATCTGATACGCATTTATCCGGGTGTATATCATGAATCGGTTTACATCGATAAGGATAACATTTCGATGCAGGGTGTAATTGAAAATGGTCAATGGCCTGTTCTTGACGGTGAAAAAAAATTGAACGATGCTATCCTCTATTCGGGCAATGGGGTATTGGTAGAAAACATGAAGATCACGAATTACAAAGGTAATGGCATCATGGGACAAGCCGGGAATAATTACGTGATCCGAAACAACTGGATTGTTGACACAGGTGTGTATGGAATTTTCCCGCAGTTCGGAAAAAATGGCGTTGTTGAACGGAACATTCTCACAGGCATTGAAGATGCTGCAATTTACATTGGCATGTGCGACAATATCGATGTACGTTTTAATGAAGTATATGGAAACGTTGCCGGCATTGAAATTGAAAATTCCCGGCATGCATTGGTGGAGTTCAATTACACGCACGATAACACGGGGGGGATCCTGGCATTTCTTACACAAGGACTTCCAATCAAAACATGCTTTGATGTAATCATCCGGAATAATTATGTATACAACAACAACACTAAGAATTTCGGAGCTGTAGGGTCAACCGTGTCTCATATTCCAAAAGGCACGGGGATATTGATTATGGCAGCCGATGATGTTACCCTTGAAAACAACATCATCATGGGCAACGACAACGCCGGTATCACCATTACCGACTATGCATTTGCAGGTGTAGATCATGCCAATGACCCGGAATCGGAACCGAATTCAGACAGGATTACATTGCTTGACAACTTCATGAGCAACAATGGAAAAAATCCTATTGATGAAGTAAAGGCTTTGATGATAACAAAACTTTCGAAAACAGGTCCGGATATTATTGCAGTTGGCGGAGGTGTTGGAAGCTGCATCAATAATCCGTCGCGATACACAACATTTGGAGTAGAAAAGTTTGCTTCGTGCCAGGTTACGGATACGCGTGTGGTAAAAACCTATATGCTGGACAAACCAGTTGCACCCCGGGCTACTTCTTCCACTGAAAAAGGGAAGATGACTTACTACGGTGTCTGCTCCGGATGTCATTCCTATAACACCAGACTCATCGGCCCTCCCGTAAATGTGATTCAGGCATTGTATAAGAATAATCCAAAAGGGATTGCTGATTACATAGCCAAGCCGGTTCACAAGCGTGAAGATTTTCCGGAAATGCCGCCGCAGAATTATCTGACCGAGGAAACGCGAAATGCTGTAGCAGAATATCTTTTAACAATTACGAAGTAGCCTACTCACGGACAGGCCACTTCGTCAACAAAACGAAATTCCATTTGAATAACATATTAACCTTATTAACAAACCAAGTAAACATGAATCAATACACGAATTTTATCAGAGCAGTTTTTCTGTTGGTGATAACGACAGTCACCGTGCAGGCGCAATCGGTGGTATCAGGGACTGTACTGGATGGTGATACCAAGGAACCACTTCCGGGCGTAAACATTTCAGTCAAAGGCGATCAGAGTGGATCATACACCACGAACAACGGCTTGTTTAGTGTATTTGTGAAAAAGTTTCCCGCGACGCTGGTCTTTTCCTTTATCGGATTTGAGACTGTCGAATTGGAAGTGACCGGCCCTCAAAATAACATTTCAGTCGAACTACCTGGCGGTGCTACCCTTATCCAGGAAATTGTTGTCGCTGCCAGCAGAACGGAGCAACGCAAAATCGAATCACCCGTTACCATCGAACGTATCGGTGCCAAAGACCTTCAGAATTCTCCGCAGTTAAATTATTACGACATGATCCAGGGGTTGAAGGGTGTCGATGTTACGGTTTCCAGCATTGGATTTACCTCAGTAACTACACGCGGATTCAACACGAGCGGAAATACGAACTTCCTGCAACTTGTGGACGGAATGGATAATCAGGCTCCAGGTCTGAACTTTCCACTTGGAAACGTAATGGGCTTGACACAACTTGATGTCGACAACATTGAACTGCTTACAGGTGCGTCGTCGGCATTATATGGTTCGCGTGGATTGAATGGTGCGATGGTGATGACAAGCAAGAGTCCGTTTCAATATCAGGGGCTGAGCGTCCAGTTGAATCAGGGCGTAAATCACGTTAAGAACAACAAAGCAAATGATCCGGTTGGCCCATCGCCCTACACCGACTTCGCTATACGTTGGGCAAAAAAGGTGAACGACAAGCTAGCCTACAAAGTCAACTTTCAGTACACGAACGCACATGATTGGGTGGCGAATGATTCAACGAATAAGAACGGCCCGGGTACACGCTTTACAGATCCAAATTACAATGGTGTAAACAAGTATGGGGGTGCAACTTCCGTTGATATCAACCCATTCCTTATGTATGCATTATCGCAGAATGATGCACTTGCCCCAATTATCGAACCGTTACTTGGACAGCCCAACGATGTTTCACGAACGGGTTACGACGAATACGGCTTCCTGAACAATAAAATAAAGATCATCAAGGCAAATGCAGAAGTTCGCTACAAATTCTCGCCGCGGATTGAAGGTATCGTCTCCGGAACATTTGGAACAGGAAGTGTAGTTTACACCAATGACACGCGTTATCAGTTGCAGGATTTTAAGGTTGGACAATACCGCGCAGAGCTGAATTCAAAGAACTGGTTTTTGAGATTTTATACCACAAGCGAGAATTCAGGACACACATTGGTTGCGGGACCTACTGCCCAGTACATCAATGAGGCCTGGAAGCCAAGCTTCGATCCTAACACCGGTGATGGATGGTACCCACAATACACAGGTGCACTCATCCAGGCGCTCGCCATGGGCGCAGACATTACGACGGCACATCAGCAAGCACGTGGCTACGCCGACATCGGTCGCCCGGAATCAAACTCTACTTACTTTAATCAGCTTAAAGACAGTATTTCCCGCAGGCCAATTACAGAGCAAGGAACGCTGTTTCAGGATCGCAGTAAGCTCTACAACGGGGCATTCCAATACAATTTCAGTGATATGATCACGTGGGCGAAGATTATTGCGGGCGTTAACTACCGTGTTTATGATCTCAATTCCAAAGGAACTTTATTTCCTGATGGAGAGGGTCCGATCCGTGTGAACGAATACAGTGCTTATGGACAAATCAGCAAGGGCCTGGCGCAGGACAAACTTACTTTGACAGGCTCTATACGTTTTGACAAGAATTCATTGTTTTCCGCTGCAAAGCCAACGTCTCGTCTATCGGCGGTACTAGAAGTTGCGACCGAGAATTACATTCGCTTCTCCTACCAGAATGCGTACAGTTTCCCGTCAAACATTCAGTCACTGCAGAATACCCTTAATGGGTATCGCTCCTATTCTTCAGGTGGTTCCTCTTACTTGCTGAACGATATTTATGAATTTGACAAGTATGTTCCTTATACCTTAACAAGTGTGCAGAAATTCCAGGATACCCAAAACCCGGCAGATCTCGAACGCTACTATGTAAATGACATCAAGCCTCAATCGGCAAATTCATTCGAACTTGGATATGCAGCGGTATTTGGTGAACGGGTATTGCTCGATGTGTTAGGGTACTACGCAACATGGGAAAACTTTATCGGCTATAAGGATGTGGCTAACACTCCTGGCAGCACTGATCCAAATGCGTTTCTTGATCGTAACACTTATACGGTTTATAATATTGCGTATAACGGAGCACAGAAGGTGGATACATATGGATATGCAGCCAGCTTGAGTATCGATTTATCAAAGAACTTTATTGCTAAAGTGAATTACTACTCAGATCATATCAAAAATAATAATGCTGAGCAGAGCACCAGATTCAACACACCTGGCTATCACATGAACTTTGAATTCGGGAACACCGGTTTTGGAAAAGCGAAAGAGTTTTCATTCAGTACAACGCTTCGTTATAAGCCGGAATATTTCTATGAAGTAGCGGGTGGGCTTGCAAAAGGAAACGTGCCTGCTTCTACAGTAATTGACGCGCAGTTAGGTTATAAAATAATAAAGGCTCACTCGACCATCAAAATCGGAGCCACAAATCTTACGAACAAATATTATTCAACTGGTATAGCGAACCCGATGATTGGCGGGATGTACTATATCTGTCTGGGATATAATTTGTTTTAAAATATGTTTGTTGGTACACACGGTGACTCTCGATCCGAAAGGGTCGGGAGCCCGCCGGTGTATTACGATTGAAGTTTTTTGCTGAAGAAACATTCTCAAAAAACCACACCATTGGTGTGGTTTTTCTTTTTGGTCAAGGTTTTTGGAAAGAAGATTCATCGATGTAAATATTAGCGTGTGTGCTTTTTGTAATTCTAGATTGTATATTAGAAATATCCTTAGCGGATATTGCGCCATGTCCTGTTTGCAGAAATTAAGTAATCTTGTGGGATTGCAAGACAAAGGTCACACCAAAAAGAAATACACAATAACTAAATCGGTGAATTCACCCATGGGTAGAACGATAAAGCTTTACTTCCTCTATGCCCTGCTCCAGATAGGTAGTGCCATATATGTACAAGCGCAATCAACATCTGATTCAATTGATATTTCCATCAGAGCATTTATGGCGGAAAAGAAGATACCAGGCTTTGCCGCTTGTATTGTAAAGGAGGGCACGCTAACCTGGTCAAAATCGTATGGACAAGCGGATATTCGGAATAATGTACCGATGAGCCTGGATGGCATCATGAACATAGGTTCTATTTCCAAAACATTCGCCGCTGCCGCGACCATGCAACTTTGGGAGAAAGGATTGATTGATCTTGATGCTGACATTAACAAATATTTGGATTTCGAAATCAGAAATCCGAGCTACCCGCATAAGCCCATTACCATATTTCAGATTTTAACGCATACTTCCTCGATAGTTGACGGGAAAGCGTATCATGATAGTTATTCTTGTGGTGACCCTATACTATCGCTCAATGAATGGATTTACGAAAATTTAACCAACGGAGGAAAGTATTATCATGACGGAAGCAACTTTGGCGATTGGCCTCCTGGAGATAAGGACAAATATTCAAATGTTGCGTTCGGATTGCTTGGGTTAATCGTTGAAAAAGTTGCTAAACAAGCATTTAATGAATATTGCACAGAGCATATTTTCAAACCTTTAGGTATGAAAAATACAGGATGGTTTCTGAATGAAATAGATACTAAAAAGCATATTAAACCATATGCCTACGTTACCCAGGAAAATAGAAATGATCTGTTAGAAAATAAAAGATTATTTCCCCAGGAGACTGAATTTAAAGTAGGCAGTTTTGTTGAAAACTGTTTGTATAGTTTTCCAAACTATCCGGACGGGCTTGTTCGCACCAGTGTCAGAGAATTGTCCCTCTATCTCACAGCGATGATAAATGGCGGTGAGCTAAATGGCGCCAGGATATTGGAAAAAGAAACCGTTGATAAAATGCTCTCGCTTCAAATTAAAGGCAATAATTCTCAAGGACTATGTTGGCATACAGATGAAATAGAATCTACATCGGGTCGCATTACGTTATGGGGGCATACTGGTGGCGATCCAGGTATTACAACCTATCTTTTCTTCCACCCAATTGCTAAAATTGGCGTGATCACCTTTCAGAACAATGCAACTGGAGGAACATTCGAAATTGTGAAAAAATTATATCTCACAGCTCATTAAAACGTGTTATAACAATCAACGTGCTCAAACGAAAGTATCATTTTTTATGCGACTGCTGTTTACGAATGCGACTTACTGTCTCGGGAGAGACACCCAAATACGAAGCGATCATGTGCTGCGGGACGCGTTGAATAAGGGAAGGATATTTTTTTAGAAATTCATCATACCGTTCCTCCGCTGTAGCGGTCAATGAGGAAATTATGCGCTGACTTTTGGCTACAAGACTTTTCTTCAGGGCCGCCTCATACATAGCCGCTGTTTCCGGAATATATTTATTTAATTTCTGAAGTGACGCATCATCAAAGAGTAAGACTTGAGAATCTTCAATGGCATCGATAAAGTACTGCGAAGGTAAGTCATTTACCAGGCTGTTCATGTCTCCTGTCCACCAATCCTCTGGTGAAAATTGAAGGATGTGTTCCTTTCCTTTATTATCTATTGTATAGGTTCGCAAACAACCGGAAGCAACGAACATACCGTACATAGCCTTGTCACCTGCCCGAAGGAGGAATTCTCCCTTTTTAACTTTCTTTGGAATGAATAGTGCTTTGATAAATTCAAACTGTTCGTCCGCCACCAGGAAACCTTTGCGCTCGAAAAATGAATGTAGCTTCTCAAACATAGTTACCGGCTTTATAAACTTAGCACACACGACATTAGTGCAATTGCGAGACTGAGGCGCCCCAATACACCGAAGTCAAACGCTGTTTGAAGTTGCACCCCTCAAACACTAACCTCGTTCCACATCCACTTATCTTTCAGCTTGTCAATTCTGCCTAGTCCGGGAAAGTCAAAGTGAAAGGCGTTCACGAGCATGTCTTCCTTGCTCGCCAATTCGAATAGTTTAATTCTGGAGGCCTTCGCCATCTGGTGATCAAGATCGTAGTTGGTGATCCAATCTATTTTTTCTATGTGTAATGGATGTAAAAATGCATCCGAGATATATAGTAAATTTTCCTTTCCTGAATGAATGATGACACTAATCTGACCAGGTGTGTGGCCGTCGACTTTAACAATTGTAACGCCGTCTGAAATATTTACAAAGTCGCCTTTGATCAAATTCAAATTTCCATCCCTTAATTTAGTGATGTTATTTTGAATATAGGTTTTAAACTGTGCGGGTTGCGCCTCTGCGCGTGATGAATGCCAATAACTCCACTCATCTTCGTGCATGTGGAAGCGTGCATTTGGAAAATTAAGATTCGTCCCCGTGTATATCCCACCAATGTGATCGGGATGAAAATGTGTTATAATCACATCGGTTATTTCATGTTTGTTAATATTATTTTCCGCCAATAGATTTGACAATTGTCCCTTGAACAACACTGAAGCGCCTCGTACATTCACAGCCTTGTCTGCAAATCCCACTCCCGTATCAATGAGAATTTTTCTTTCGTTGATTTGAAGTAAAAGGGCGATGAAGGGCGACGGGATATTGTCAGCAGAAACATGGTAACTATTTAGCGCGTTATCTAATTCTCCCTCATTTGCATTTACAAAAAAATCCTTTGCCTGATATTGAAAGTCAAAATCCCGAAAGATTGTGCACTTTATTTTGCCAATATTAAGTTCAACCTTATTTCTTTTTGGTGCATTAAATATTTTCCATGCGGGAAATGTTGTCAAAGGCAAAAAAGGAATTGAAGCCGCAAAGGAGACGGATCTCGTGAGGAATTGTTTTCTGTACATATGCCTGACTTAATGTCTTAGTGATACGCACGAGGGTAATTTAGGTTTCAACTTTTTACCGGTACGATTTGCGCTAAATTATAAATGGCCATAAACAGCGTAAACTGTATGGCCGAAAGAAACCAAGGGCATACTCTTAGCAACGCACGTTAACAGATCAACCAGTCCCGCACTTAACTATCCGTATACAGCACTTCGAGCTCTTTATGATTCAGTTCGCAATTGTTCCATTGAAATACGGCAACGTTCAACCATTAGGCCCGTTTGGAAATGGAAAAAACGAACCATATGAAAACCTCAAAATTTCCAGACAAGTTGGTGCCTACGAAGAATTACAATGGCACCCGATCGATTAATGACAATTTCAAGATCCCAGTGGATGAAATTTCTGAACCAAAAAAACTTTACGTTTATCATATTCGTGGGAATCAGATAACTAATTCGCGAAAATTTAAGATGGCGCTGTTTGCAGCTTATTCCTCCCTTATTGCAATTTTAGCGCTTATCGTTTATACGGCCATAATCCTCGATCCGAAATTTCCCTTCTAGCAGGGCTTAGAATGATACGGCCATGAGCGGATCAAGGTATTATTTACAACGCAACGGTATCGCTATTCTTACGATGATTTCATTAAAAATTAACTCCCATTGGTCAGTTTATCGAGCATTCGCCGCATATCGTTGCCGTTCGGTGAAAGGCTTTGAAGCCGGGATTGCTTTTTTAATTGTACGTGTTATTTTGGTAAGCAATGAACATTGGGTGTAGGTGTCAGACCTTCCACGAGGGGTCCTAATTCTGATAAAATGTCCCGTATAAGTGTTGAATCGTCTGGCCGGATTATTTCGAGATGCTTGTTTTATTTCCATTCACAAAAATTTTCCAACAACTTTTTTGATGAAAAATTAAGTACAAACAACACAAATTGTCCCGTTTTTGACTGGTAATAAGAAAAGCAAGAAGTCTATCAGAACATTCAAGAAAGGTATCAAAAAGCGTGTTTCCGCAAGTCGGGCAGGTTTTTGTGGATGCATGGAAGGATTAACCAGCCACTTCGCGATAAATTTGGTTACCAAGATGAATCGTCGGTTATTAAGGATTACCTAATAACATTTTTTAACCCTAGTCAAGAAATTTTACCGCATCTATGGGTATCGTTGAACTACTAGACCGAGCCAAATTGCACCCGAAAAAGGTGTTTGGTGTGTTACCAGATGGTGACACCATGACGTATGGTAATCTATTATCCTGCGTAGATAAGCTCAGCCTGATTTTTTACCGGCTAAGCTTAAAAGCGAATGACAAGATTGTACTCTCCACAAACGACAAACGGAGTTTGGCGGAAATTATGATCGCTGCGTATAGATACGGGTTGACGGTAATTCTGACGGACCCTAATGCGAAAGCAGATAGAATCCAGGCAATTATTGAGTCAGCAAAGCCAGACGCCTTCTTTATTGATAGCGAACTGAGTGATGCCTGGAGATTGAGAGAGCCCAATATCATTGAGATAAGAAAAGGGAACCCAGTAAAAAAGAGCATTTTCAAGAATATCTTTCACAAAAGTGCGGCAGTTTCAGAGGACAGGAACCGACTAGAGCATAGTTATCCAGCGTGCCTTGTCTCATTAGAGGACGAGAGCCCAAAATACCCTAAAACGATCGATTCTTCTGCGGTTGCGTACATGATGTATACCTCAGGTTCAACTTCGGCGCCAAAAGGAGTAGTTATTTCGCATAAAAACCTGTTTGCACATCTGGAAACGCTTAAAAACGTCTACGGATTTGATGAGCAAGTCAGGATCATGAATGTGCTTAACCTCTATCATACTGATGGAGTAAACCAAGGACCTATGTTGGCGTTTTACAGCGGGGGTACCTGGATTAGTCCGTTTAAGCTGGACACGTCCCGCCTTGACCTGATTTACTATGGCATTTATAAGTATCAGGTTACCCACCTTTTCGTCGTACCTACGCTCCTTTCATTCTTTGAGAAATATCACGAAAATCTTGAGGATAGTTTCCAAACGCCTGACTTCAAGTTTGCTATTTCTGTGGCAGCGCACCTGGATGAACGCCTCTGGCACTCAGTGTCAAATATTTTTAAAATTCAGATTGTAAATATTTATGGCTTAACAGAAACGGTGACGGGAAGCATATACTGTGGGCCGAGCAAAGAGACGTTCAAAATTGGTACTATCGGAAAGCCGGCAGATTGCGACATCAAAATAATTAACGAGAATGGACAGGAAGTTCAAAAAGGTGAAAAAGGTGAACTGCTTCTGAAAGGTGATCATATCATGGTAGGATACTTCAACAATGCTGAGGCAACGAATAAAGTATTAATCGATGACTGGTTATACACTGGTGACATTGCCAAAGAGGATGAAGAAGGATTTATCAAAATCGTTGGAAGAAAAAAGAGTATGATCAACTCAGGAGGTTTCGCGGTCCAGCCGGAAGAAATCGAGGAGATTATGGTTCGTGTGCCAGAGATAGATGAATGCAAGGTGATCGGTTTATACGATAGCATCCTCACGGAAAAGATTGTAGCATGTATAAAAGTAAAAGAGCATGCTGTTTTGAATGATTTAACGCTCTATAAATTTTTAAGGGAAAATTTGGAACCCGAGAAGGTCCCTCATGAAATTCATTTTATAGATACATTTCCACGCGGTATCAGCGGGAAAGTTCAGGTTGAAGAATTAAAGAAATTAATTACCCAAAAACAACCGGTTCAGGTGGACAAAAGCGCGGATGTTTTGGAAACAGTTATTAAGAACGCAGCTGACGTTTTCAGGGTCGGATACAGCGATATCAACGAGCAAAGTTCAACTCGCAATGTACCGGGATGGGATTCTCTGAATCACCTGGCGCTAATAAACAGGCTGGAGCAGGTTTTTAATGTCAAGTTTTCAACATCCGATACGATGGTGATGAACACCATTCAGTCTATACGTACCGTTGTAAATAAAAAGCTGAAGTGATGTACGACGATGCCCCTCCCCTAAAAGTCTGGGCCTATAGCGGCCTGGCTGTGTTTAGCCTGCTGTTTCTTTTCCTTTCCTACTGTTATATGGGTTTTGGTCCATACGCGAAAGAGCTGAAAAAAAGTAACCTAGGACTCCAGGCTGCGCTGTTTGAAAATAATTCGAAAGATACTTCGTCATTGTCTGTTGTTGTCGTTGGCTCTTCTTTGCTTGAGCGGGCGCTTGTGGATACCAGGGAAATCGAAAAGGCAATCTCTGAACGAACAAAACAGCCGGCTGAATTTTTGCGTATTTCCATCTACTATATGACCATGGATCTGGCCCATGAGATGGATTTGTTTGAATACCTTATAAAATATCCTCCGGATTACTTGTTTCTTGAAAACATAGGCATAAATCTCGACGATCCTTTTGGAGAGGGATTGCCTGCGCCAGTAGACGCCGCGTTGCTAAATCTAAGGAACGTATTCCGAAGTAAAATGGGATTGCCTCTTCACGAGAATTACTACAACAGATGGTACACCTTTGATATCATGCCGCACCCCACAAATCCATTTTATACGTTTGAATTCGACAGCAGCACCTATAAATCTTTAGAAACAAAAAGAATGATTGTCAGGAAGGTTTCGGAAAATGAAAGGGCCAACGAAGCGTATGCTGCATTGAAGGAAAAGACAAAGATCATCTTCCTGGGAATGCCCATCGCACAGGGCCTGCAGCCCGATTTCCTTGACGAACCCGCAGCCAAGGTGTTTAACAATGTAATGAAAGATTATCAGCGTGACTATAACATTAATTACTGGCAATATACCGATGTAATGCCGGACTCATGTTTTTCTGATGGCTTTCATCTGAACGTCATGGGAGCGAAGAAATATCAGGATTGGTTCGTTTCAAAACTTGCTTCATTAGAGTGATATGAAATTATTGTTTGAAGTAATTGTGTTTTCTATACCCATGGTGCTGCTATCATGGACATTGCCGAAACGTTACGTATTGCTGTCACAGATAATTATCACTGGCATATTTATCTTCTATAAGTCGCCTATTTCATTCGGTATTCTTACTGCAATCTCTATTGGAAATTATTATCTTCTTCACAAAACCAACCTTAGCAACGCTGTTAAAATTTCAATAAGCCTGTTTGTACTGATATTATTGATTGGCGCAACAAAGTTATTGTTTACTATTCACGATCATTGGATCATACCACTTGGTATGTCTTATTACATCTTTAGAAACATTCACTATACCATTGAGAGTTACAACGGGAGAATTCAAAATCACAATCTGTTAAATTATTTGGCCTACAACTTTTTTCTGCCTGTACTTGTAATCGGCCCCATAAACCGTTACCCGGAGTTTGTCAGGGACCTGCAAAGAAGACGGGTAGACAGCCAGTACTTTTCATTTGGACTTCAAAGGATTTTGTTCGGTATCTCAAAAATTGCGATTATCGGTAACTATATTCTTACAACAAAGGGAGATATTTTAATTAACACAATTGCTGGTGACAGCCTCTGGCTTAATACTTATTTAGAGACCGTTCGAATGGTGATGAATGCATACTTTCAGTTCGCCGGCTATTCCGATATAGCGATTGGGCTTGCGTTGCTGATGGGCTACCGGATTATGGAGAATTTCAATTATCCATTTCTTGCATCCAATATGCAGGAATTTTGGTCGAAGTACCATATGTCCCTCTCTGCATTCTGCAGGGATTATATCTATACGCCGATTGCTGCGCACTACAGGAAACCGCTGCTTGGTATCTTGATAGCGATGATTATCATCGGACTTTGGCATGAAATATCGCTTCCATTCGTGATCTGGGGACTGTTGCAGGCTACAGGAATGTATGTTGCGTTTCTCTTGCGTGACAGACCGAGTTCAATGTTCACCCGAAATCTTGGAAGGCTGTTCGTACTCAACTATTTTACGCTCACGTGCGTAGTTATTGACTATGAGAGCCTGCCAAAAGCCTTGGAGGTTTACAAGATATTATTTTTCATAAACTAATATGTATAAGCTGTTAACCAAATATTTTTCAAAGCGAGTTGCCAATTTTATGATGGGACTTTGGTATTTTCTGTTGGTTATACTAAACATCTACTGTCTGGTCAGCGGTGTTCAAGGCGCATTTCAGTATGTTGGATGGTAACTCGGTTCTGAGAAGCATCACTTGTATTGCAGCCCTTAGATTATTCCCGCTAATCAACTTCTAAATTTCGAAGCGCTCTCGTCAAATCCGTATTTCAAGTCTTTTGCTTTTTACAACGTCCATTTATCAGGGTATGTTTCTTGTGTTGCAGGAAGGGGCTATTTTACATGATCACATTGAAATCAGTTCCAGTTTTCAAAACTATACTTAGCATTCTCCCAGAATTTATCCAGGGCAATAATCCTTTGCTTAAAAAATGAAATCAACTCAGGCCACTGGTCTTTGTTAAACACTGAAACTCCAGGCATCTCTTTGTATATCCTTGTGATCATTTTTCCATCACCAACGTGGACCCGTAATTGCCATTGCCATTCTTCACCTAACTCAGTGTGAAGAAGATCTTTCAGCTGCAGGAATTGCTCAAAATACAATTCCTGAATCTCGGGATCCGGGTGTTGAATTGCAATATAGATAGCGGCGGAATATTGATCAGCGTGCATTCGGAAATGGATATTCTTAATGCCGGTGTGGTAGTTTATCCAGTTGATCTTCATGCCTGCAGCCGAACGTACAGGACGCATATATTTTCCAAATGAGGTCCAGAACTCCTGCCTGATAATCGATGCTTGTTCCCGGGTAAACATGGTGCAAGATAGGCTTACGGCCCCGATCAACATCAGCTTACTATATAACAGCTATTTGGCCCGTAATCCGATTTTATTTTGATGGGATGTGATCCAAAAGAATCGCAAAAGGAGTGATACCGTTTCTCCCATCGTCTATATGTTGCGGATTATACAACAAATCATAAAAAAATTGAAATTGTTTTACCGTGGTTATGTCTCCTAAAATAAATCCACGACGAAATAAGTAATATCAAATGAAGAAGCGATTATTATCCCTGTTGATCGTAGCCACCCTTACCTTGCAGGCAGCAGCACAAATAAGGTATAAAACAGTTGATATTCCGGATATCCCAGGATATAAAACACTGAAGTGCGATTTTCACATTCACACAATTTATTCCGACGGCAACGTAACGCCTGACGTACGCGTGCTCGAAGCCGTGGCTGAGGGATTGGACGCATTTGCCTTTACCGATCATGTTTACGGCAAACCTTCCAGGAACAATGCAAACGAAGCGGATCGCAATTCCGCCTTTAAAAAAGCGATGGACTATGCAACCATGTTTAACGTATTGATCATCAATGGTGCCGAAATATCCCGAAATATGCCGCCTGGTCATGTTAATGCGGTTTTTATTGATGACGCGAACGCGTTGATCATCCCTGAATTTATGGATGCCTATAAAGAAGCGAAACGACAGGGCGGATTTCTTATATGGAATCATCCGGGCTGGTGGCGGCATCAGCCACATTCGACAAACTGGTTTCAAGAGCACAATGAAATTTATTCGAATGGATTGATGCAGGGTATTGAAGTGGTTAACGAAACGGAGTATTTTCCCGAGGCCCACCAGTGGTGCCTTGAAAAAAATCTAACCATGATAGCAAACTCCGATTCACATTTACCGACAAATCTCCGCTATGATTTTAGTACAGGACAACACCGTCCCATGACCCTGGTTTTTGCGAAAGACAGAAGCGTAGCAGCAATACGCGAAGCTATGATGGATAGGCGCACCGTTGTGTATCACGGCGATGAATTGATTGGCCGCGAGGAATATCTTAGACCTTTATTCGAACAATCGATAGAAATTGCCGGAACAGTCTATGAAAAGGAAGAAGTGGAGATCCTCGTTCGCAATAAATCGGACGTTCCGTTTCATTTAAAGAAAAAAGGAACTAATCCGGATTTGGAGTATGACCGCGACTTCATCATACCTGCTAAGGCCTACTACCTCATAGGCGTCAAGATCAAAAAGGCCGGTACGCCGGTAGTGCTGGATTTTGAAATTCAAAACCTGTGTGTGAAACCTAATCAAGGAATGGATTACCAACTGGTGCTAAAGGATAAGAAATGACGGATTGAAGTCCAATGCCAACGTTGAGGCTGAGCGTCTAGACTTCCGGACTGCTCACGGCCATTATCGCGGCGCAGCTACTTTTTTTTAAATTGATCGGCATTTTTTTGAAGTCCTTCGTATTCAGAAGGCATAATACCAAATTTTCCTTTAAAGATTTTGCTGAAATAAGATAAGTTGGTTATTCCAGCCGCATATGCGACTTGTGAAACAGGACCCCATTTTTGTTCAAGTAGTTTAGCGGCTTTTTGCAAACGAATGGAGCTAACAACTCACTAACCGACGTGCCAGTTAGTGCCAGCATCTTTCTGAATAATTGGACACGGCTTAATCCAACTTCCCTGGCAATGAAATCTACATTAAGACGGTCATTACCTAATTCCTTTTGAACGATACGTCTAACGTTAGCTAAAAACTTCCCTCGTCGGGCACGACCTCTACATTGGATGAATCACTTAAAAAATCAATTTTTACTTTCTCCCGAACCCTGGCGGCCAATGGGGTTG